>ERZ827512.569-NODE-569-length-46860-cov-15.475868_pt1 | contig 46860 bp, 12 predicted proteins | sample MGYA00519916_ERZ827512 | MGnify/ENA primary metagenome ERZ827512 (study PRJEB31778, sample SAMEA3449335) | human gut metagenome | biome: human gut; feature: human-associated habitat; material: faeces | place: United Kingdom | collected 2010/2012 ... | reverse complement strand
CCATTCTGTTCTGTATTTTGGATTTATTGTTCCTCTTGTATAATTTATTGCTGATTCTGTTGCACTTGTATTTAGTTTGAAATTATTTTTATCCAAATAAATTTGCTCTGATGCATAAATTTTCATTTCTCCAGATTTTCCTGCATTTGTAAACATATCTGTATAAGAATCAGCAATTCTTGTAAATGCTGGTCCTAAATCTAATGATGTCATAGCAGTTGTTCCTAATTGATTAAACATGTATGCCATACTTGTTGCACTTGTTGTATAGAATTTATCACCTAAGTCTAAACTTGTCATTACAGAAGTTCCTGTGCAATGGAACATATAACTCATATCTGTTACACTTCTTGTATCAAAACTCTTTCCTAAATCTAATGTTTTTAATGGAGATGTTTGTCCAACTCCAGCAAACATACCACTCATGTTTGTTACTTTAATTGTGTTGAAGTTTCCTCTTAAATTTAATGTTTCTAGTTTTGCAAAACCAACTCTATAGAACATATTACTCATATTAGTTACTTTACTTGTATTAAAGTTGCTTCCCAAATCTAATGCTATTAATGCATCATGTCCACAATCTCTAAACATATATTGCATATTTGTTACTTTGCTTGTATTAAAGTTACTTCCTAAATTTAGAGTTTGCATTGCTGTATAACCTGTTTCATAGAACATATATTCCATATTAGTTACTTTACTTGTATTAAAGTTTGTTCCAAAAGTTAAGGTGTCCATTGCTTTATATCCTGTTGCATAAAACATTGCATTCATAAGAGTTACATTTCTTGTATCTAGGCTACTTAAATCTAATTTTTTCATTGCATTATAACCTGTATTTTGGAATAGCCATCTCATGTCTGTTACACTAGCTGTATCTAACAAATTAAGATTTGTAATTACCTCTGTTGCTGTACAATTTGTTGAATATCCTATGTTTTGGAATAATCTTGATGAATTAACATTTGCAAATATCTCATTATTTCCTACAGTTGTTTGTCCTGGAACTTGGCTATTAGTTGCTATATGAATTTTATAAGTTCTATTCTTTATTTCACTATCAACATACCAAGCAACTATAGATTGGTCTCCCTGTGCTGATACATCCCATGCTCTTGTTGTATCTGAAATCTTTTTAGTAGCATGATTGTATACTGAATTTGGAATAACTTTTTCAAATGTTATATTATAAATATTTTGTCTTTGTATTTTACCACCTAAAAATACACTTGTAATAGCTGACTCTGTATCTGTTTTCTTTAATACATTATACAATACTAAATCTGTTTGTTTATTACCATTTGCATATGTATCTGTTACAACTCCTTGAGGAATTCTAACTATAACTTGGTTAACATTTGAATCAAATCCACCAACATTTACTGTATATTCAACACCATATTGAAATTGAGTTGTTGTTGAACCTGAAGTTCTATCTTCTTTTAATTCTTTACTTGTAAATCCTGTTATTTTTCCTGTAACTTCTCTTCCGTTAACTAAAACTTTTATATTATTTTGTGTCAATGTACTTTTTGCAAAATACTTATCAGTTATCTTAAAGTTAACTGATGCTGTTTTATTAACTGCACTAGCTGAAGAAGTTATTTTCTCAACTAATGGATCTACAACATCGACTACCTGATCATTTCCAGAACCTCCTGGAAGACTAATACCAGATGTAATTGTTGTTGTACTATTTTTATTTAAATTTGTTTTATCTCCTGTTATTCCTATATCAGCAACTTTGTTTTGTGGAATTACTACTGAAACCACACCACTATATTCTATATAATTTCCAGAAGTATCTTTAGTTTGAAGTTGCTCTAGATTAGATAATGTTAACGTATAACGTTTTCCAACTACTTTATTTCCTGTCTTTATAGTTCCATTATCTGTATAGCTTATATTTGTTGCTGTTATATCGTCTCCTCCTGTTGGAGTTAGTGTTCTTGTTACTTTTGACCAATCTGGTTCTTTTCCATCAATTCTAATTGCTAAATCACTTATAGATATTGCACTTGAGCTTGCTGAATTATAATATTTGTCTACAATATCAAAAGTCATTGAAAATGTTTTATTTTCTTTATTTATATCTGATGATGAATATTTATATACCACTTCTGGTTTTAATGTATCAACAAATGATGATAATGTTGCTGTATTTTGATTTATTGTGTTACCTTTAATATCTCTTGCTGCTGTTGGATTAATTTTTACTTGTAAAGTACCACTATATTCTCTATAACTTCTAGCTGAATTTATAAATGTTTGGTTTGTTTCTCTAAGTTTATTTATTTCTAATGTATATTGATGTCCAACTACTTTTGTTTTATTGTCAATTGTAGTTTTTATCTCTACTTTTTTAGTAATTGTTTTTGTTATTTTTGAATCAATTTGTGTTCCATCCATCCAAATTGACATTTCATCTGTTCCTATAATCTTAGATGAATAATAGTTTTTATCTGTTACATTAAATACTATAGTTGCTTTATGATTTGTATCATCTCTAGTTGTTTGAACATAATATACTTCTGGTTTTGTATTATCCAAACTTCCAACTACTAAATCTTGTTGTAATGTTTTGTTTCCATATTTATCTGTTACTGTTCCAGCAACAATTCTTAATTTAACATCTCCACCATTTTCATTTCTATATTTTGCTGTTCCTCCTACTATTGGGTCAATTGGTGTAAATTCTGTATAGCCTCCATCACCTGGTTCTATATTTGATAATGTTAAAGTATATTCATATACTTGATTAGCTGTAATCTCTGTTGGGCCTGATAATGATTTTACAATTGTTGTTGATTCAACACCATTTACTATTACTTTAATACTATCTTTAGTTAATGCAAATATACTATCTGCTTTTACCAAATATTTATCTGTTACTCTTAATTTTATAACTCCAGTTATAGCATTGGTGCTAGCTATTGACCATACCGGACTTACAACATCAACTATTGTTCCAGAGCCTGTTCCATTTGGTGTGTCTACTCCTATTGTTATTGTTTGTGAATCATTTTTGTTTCCAGAAAAGTCTGCTACTAAGTCTTTTGCAAATCCTAATTGCATTATTCCACTGTAATGAGTTCCATCTTTATGGTCTAGTCCTGTTATTGTTAATCTATATTTTTCTCCAACTTTTTGGTTCTTTCCATTTACTGTATCTTTTTCTTCTTCAACAACTTCTAGTTTCTTAGTTATCTTACTATTTATCTCTTCATCAGCAACTGTTACTGAAATCTTTGATGCTGTTGTGTCTGCTGTTAATCCTGAAGTACTAAAATATTTATCTCTTACACTGAATAATATTGTAACTGTTTTTGTATCATGGTTTATTGTTGTTTCTGATGATATATAATTAAACTCTGGTTTTACAAAGTCTGTAAACATTGTTGAAGTACTTGAAGTATCATTTTGTTTTTCAGTTCCTGTTCCAGCTAAAACTATGTCTGTCATTGTTCCTGTTGTGTCTATTGCACTTAAGTTTTGGTTTGAATATTTAGTATCTGTTAATGTCTTTTTAGCTATCTTTAATGAAATATTACCACTCCACTCTTTGTAGCTTTTTCCACTTTGTCTTGCAGCTTCTTGGAAATTTGTTATTGTTAATACTTGAACTACATCACTTGCTCCTGTTGTAGCATTAGCATCTGCTGTTGCACTTCCTATTGTTTTGGTTATTGTTGTTGCCTCTTTGCCATCTATAAATACTTTTATTTGGTCATTTATTTGACTTTGTGTTAACGAGCTTGTTACATTACTTGTAAACTCTTTTCCTGCTTCGGCATTTGTTCTACCTCTTAGTGTTATTGTTATTTTACTATTTTTTGGATTTGCACTATCTATTGTTATTTGAGATGATTGTTTTATCCATTCTGTTCTATATCTTGGATTTATTGTTCCTCTTGTATAATTTATTGCTGATGTTGTTACACTTGTGTTTAGTTTGAAGTTATTTTTATCTAAGTAAATTTGTTCTGATGCATAAACTACATTTCCAGATTTTCCTGTGTTATAGAACATATTTGTACGAGTATCTGCAATTTTTGTAAATGCTGGTCCTAAATCTAACACTGTCATTGCAGTTTGTCCTGCTTGATAGAACATATTAGTCATATTTGTTGCACTTGTTGTATAGAAATTATCTCCTAAATCTAGTTTTGGAATATTATGTGCAAAATCATAAAACATTCCACTCATATCTGTTACTTTACTTGTATTAAATTTATCACCTAAGCTGAAACTTGTCATATTGCTACATCCTGTTCCCCAGAACATACTATGCATATCTGTTACATTACTTGTATCAAATTTATCTCTTAAATTTAAAGTAGTTAATGCCCCCATCCAAGTAAACATTGCACTCATGTTAGTTACTTTACTTGTATTAAAATTTGTTCCAAGGTCTAATGTTGTTAATTTAGCTCTACCTGTTTCATAAAACATTTCTGCCATGTTTGTTACTTTACTTGTATTCATATTTCTTAAATTAATACTTGTCATTGCAGAATATCCACATCTTCTAAACATCCTATACATATTTGTTACTTCACTTGAATTAAAGTTTGTGCCTAAATCTAAGCTTTTCAATGCAGTTTCACCACAAGCATTGAACATATATGCCATATTTGTAACCTTATTTGTCTTAAAGCTTGTTCCTAAATTTAATGTTTGCATTGCTTTATATCCAGTTGTCTCAAACATTGCTGACATATTTGTTACATTGCTTGTATCAAAAGCTCCTAAATCTAGTTTTGTCATTGCTGTATATCCAGTTCCTCTAAACATTCTATACATATTTGTTACACTAGTTGTATTTAATAAACTCAAATTAGTAATTGTTGTTGTTGCTGTACATCCTGTTGCACAACCTATATATGAGAATAATTGTGTGGAGTTTTGGTTTGCATATATTATGCTATTACTTACATCTGTTGTTTTTGAATCTGCTGCTATTGTTGTAACATTATTATTTGCTATATGAATTTTATACATTCCATTTGCATTTTTTTCACTGTCCACATACCAAGCAACTATAGATTGGTCACCTTGTGCTGATACATCCCATGCTCTTGTTGTATCTGTGATTTTCTTAGTTGTATGATTATACACTGCACTTGATATTATTTTTTCAAATGTTATATTTTCAATGTTCTGTCTTTGGATTTTTCCTCCTAAAAATACGCTTGTTGTATCTGCTTCTGATGCTGCTGATTTTAATACATTGTATAAAATCAAATCTGTTTGCTTATTACTGTTTCCATATTGGTCTATTACTTTACCTTGTGGTATTCTAAGTAATACTTGATTTGCAGAAGTATCAAAGTTTGATATTGTTACTGTATACTCAACTCCGTATTGTACTTGTGAAGTTGTACCATTTGTTGTTTTTGATTCTGTTAATGCCTTAGTAGAAAATCCTGTTATTTTTCCTGTAACTTCTGTTCCATTTATTAGAACTTTCATATCATTTTGTGTTAATGCAGCCTTTGTTGCATCATAATATTTATCTGTTATGTTGAATTTTACTGTAGCAGTTTTATTTACTGCATTAGCTGATGAATTTAATCTTTCTACTAATGGATCTACTACATCGACTACTTGTCCTGTTCCGCTTCCTCCTGGAATATTTATACCAGAAGTTATTGTAGTTCCATTATTTTTGTTTGGTGATGTGTTTTGACCATCAACACCTGTATCACTGATCTTACTTCCTGGTATTGCTACTGTAACTACACCACTGTAAGAAATGTAATTTCCAGATGTATCTCTTGTTTGGATTTGCTCCAAATTAGATAATTTCAATGTATAACGTTTACCAATTGTTTTTGTTACACTTTTTACTACTCCGTTTTCTGTGATTTTTACAGTATTTTGTCTATCTGCAACAGTTAAGCTTTTGCTTACTTTGTTCCAATCTACATCTTTTCCATCTATCTTAATTGTTAAATCTCCTATTGCTAATGTTCCTGAACTGTAGAATTTATCTGTTACATCAAACACCATTGTAAATGTTTTATCTGTATGATCTATATCAGCTGTTGCATATTGATATGTTGCATTTGGTTTTATAAAATCTACAAAATCTCCTGTAAATACTGTTTTTACACTAAAATTATTTGCAGTATCTTTTGCAACCCCTGCATCAATCTCTAATGTTACATTACCACTCCAATCAGAATATTCTCTATTAAAGTTAATTGCTGTTCTTGCTTTTTCAAATCCTGTTAATTCTAATGTATATCTATATCCTACAACTTTGCTTGTTCCATTAATCTTAGCTGATAACGGAGTTACACTTGTATAATTCTTTGTTACACTATCTGCTGCCTCTCCATCAACAAATACATGTACTTTAGATTTGTTATTATTTGCTTCTGTTACTGTTGTTCCTAATGCTGAACTTGCAATATATTTATCTACTACATCAAATACAAACGTTTCTTTTTTGTTTGTTGCATCTCTTGTTGAAGATATCTTGATAATTTCTGGTTTTATTGAATCTATATGTCCTAAAGAATAAGTTAAAGCTTTATTTGCATTTGTATAATCATCAACCATTGTATTAGCTGGTATTACAATACTCATATCTCCTGAATATTCTCTATATACTCTACCAGTACTTGTATTAGCTGCATATTTAGCTCTTTCTGCATTAAATAATGCATCAGCTTCTTCCAAGTCTGTTATTGTATATTTATAATGAATTCCATATGTTACTGTTTTTCCATCTCTTTGTTCTGTAAAATTTTTTACTTTTGTCAATGTTCTAGAAATTTTAGCTGTACTTCCTGATGCTGTGATATTTACTCCATCTACCCATAGTTGAATTTGGTCTGCTGTTAATGTACTTTGCTTAAAATATTTATCAGTTCCATATATATCCATTGTTGCTGTAAGTTTTCCTGTTGTGCTATTTACTGTTTTTTGTAAATTTTCAACTCTCCATACTGGGTCTACAACATCGACTATTTGTTGACTTCCAGAATTACTTGGTTCTCCTATACCTATTGTAATTGTCTTTGCATCATTTTGATTTTTAGATTTATCTGATGCAATTTCTTTTGGAAATGTTATACTCATTGGTCCACTGTAATCTCTATAATTTCCACTTGATGTTTCTTGTTGTAAATTTCCAATTACTAAAGTGAATTTTGCTCCAATTCTTACATTCTCATTATTTCTTTTTTCTGTTATATATTGAATATTTGTTATTTTCTTTGTTACCTTAGTATTTACAGCTGTTGTAGCATCATCCTTCATAGCAACTGTAATTTGATTAACTATTGATTGATTTGCTGTCAATGTTCCATTTGTATCTGTTATCAATTTTGTGCTATCGAAATATTTATCTGTTATAGAAAAGTCTATTGTTAATGTTTTGTTTGTATGGTCTATATCTTTTGCTGCATATACATACGTAAATTCAGGTTTTATATAATCTGCAAACATTACATTATCTGTATTATAATCTGTTTTTGTATCTTTTAATTCTACATTTACCCAAGTTCCATCTTCTTGTATTTCCATCATACTGTGGTTTCCATAGTCATCTGTTAATACATTTGATGAATATGTACTTTCATCTTGACCTCTTCCTGTTATTTTTAATGCAATATTTCCACTCCATTCTTTGTAGTTTTTTCCTGCTTGTCTTACAGCTTCTTCTAGGTTTGATAACTGAATTGTATGTGTTACTTCTTTTTTTCCTGATGTTGTATTTGTTGATGTTTTAGTGTCTGTTATTTTTACTGTTGGATTTGTTGTACTTGTTACCTCTACTCCATCTATAAATACTTTTACATTTGATGCACTTAAAGTACTTATTACATCACTTGCATACTTTATTTGAGTATTTGCATCTATTGTTTTATTTTCATATGCTGAACCTTTTACTACAACTGTTAGTGTTTTATTGGCTGCACTAAAAGAACTTGATACTTTTTCCCACTTTGGTCTATATATTGGGTCTATTTCACCTTTGTCTATATTTATCGTTTCACTAGCATTATATAAATTTAATGCTGAATTATATTTTTCTTTTGTTACTTTATTTAAATTTATACCAAGACTTATTATTGAAATTATACTTATTAATAATACTATTATTTTTCTTACATTTTTTCTCTTTTTTAACATGTTTATCCTCCGTTTTTTGACTCATAACTCCTATTTTATTTATCTATATAATTTATATCATAACAGGCTATTTTTTTCAACGTTTTTCGGCATTTTTTTCAAAAAAAAAAGCACCAATTTTGGTGCTTTTTTCTAAGTTTTTTTCTATTTATTTTTCAAGCTTTTTTCACCTTGTTTTATGTCTTTATTTTCCTTATTTTTTCTTCAGTTAGAATTGAATAAAATTACTGAAAAAATCAAAAATTTATTTTGAATGAAATGTCGAATGTGCATGAAGAAATTTTAGAAATTCTATGCGATTTTATGGAAAGAGTTCACAAAGTGGAAAGGTGCCATAAAAAAAGGAGCAGAAAACACTTAAGTTTTCCGCTCCCTCTCAGCATTAGTTCTATAAACTATATCCCTAATTTGAATGAAGTTTGAGTTGAATATATTACCTCTGGAGCATATATTACAACATCTTTCTTTCCGCAGTTAGTAGCAAAGTTTGCATGTTTAGCTGCAATCTTCTTAAAGTTTGGTCCCATATCCAATGCCATCATTGACACTGCACCTGTTGAATTAAACATATTATCCATGTTAGTTACTGTTGATGTATAGAAGTTATCACCCAAATCCAAACTTACCATAGCTTTATATCCTGTTGCATTAAACATTCCTTCCATTGTTTGTACTATACTTGTATTAAATTTAGAGCCTAAGTTCAATGCGGTTAATGCTTCATGTCCACAATTTTTGAACATCCAATCCATTTTAGTTACTTTTAATGTACTAAATTCTCCGCCTAAGTTTAAAGTTGTCATCTTTGTATATCCCGTGTCTGCAAACATAGAACTCATTTCTGTTACTTTAGCTGTATTAAACTTACCGCCTAAATTCAATCCTGTCATAGCAGTATATCCTGTATGGTCAAACATAGAATTCATCTTTGTTACATTTATTGTATTAAATTTTCCTGCCAAGTCTATACTTGTCATTGCTGCAAATCCAGTATATTGGAACATTCCGCTCATATCAGTTACATTTGTTGTATCAAATGCACTTCCTAAGCTAAATGTTTGCATTTTACCATAGCCTAAATATGCGAACATATTCTTCATATTTGTTACATTGTCTACATGTAATAACTCAATATTCTTTATTATCTTATTAGATGCTTCGTTTGTAACCGCACAATTTGTACTATATCCAACATAATTAAATAAGTTTGTTGAATCTTGATTTCCATTTATTATTATTGTACTTCCTATATGAACAATGTAAGTATTTCTTGAAGTTTTTTCATACCAAGCCATTATTGTTCTATCTTGAGCTGCTGATACATCAAACAATGTCTTTGAATCATCTATATATTCCTCAAATATTACTTGTTCAACATTTTGTCTTTGAACTCCTGTAATTCCTAAGAATAAACTTGTTGATGCCGTTTCAGTATTAGTTTTCTTTAAACTACTAAACAAGATAAATTCTTTTTCTTTACTTGTATTTCCATAACCATCAACCAACACTCCTGCAGGTATCTTAAATGCTACCTGATAAGCCTTTGGATCAAATCCTGTAAGTGTTACTTTATATTGTTTTGCCCATGTCTCTGATATTGAAGTATCTTCTTGTACATTTACTGTTACTGTTGTTGTTGGAGTTGTTCCATTAACTGTTACTGTTATTTTTCCAGATGTCAATGCACTAGTTACTTTATTCAAATATTTATCAGTACCTCTAATTACCATACTTGCTGTTCCTTTACCAGCTTCTACACTTGCTCTACCGATTTGTTCCCACATTGGGTCAACAACATCGACTATTGTTCCAGAACCAGAACCACCTGGTAAGTTAACTCCTGAAGTTATTGTTGTTGCTGCATTTTTATTTGTTGTTGTATCTAATGCAATTCCTTCTTTAAATGCAACTGTTATAACACCACTATAATCTAAGGTATTTCCTGTTTTTATTGCTTGTTGCAATCCAGATATTCTCAATTTATAATGTCTTCCTATTACTTGATTTGTTAATCCAGTTTGAACAGTTCCATTAACAGTCTTATTGATTGGTTTTGCAGTTGTTCCAGCAGTTACATTTGTTGTAGAAATAATTTCTTTTGTAATTGCTGTATTATTTGTTATGTCTACACCATCAACTTTTATTGTTACATATTGTGTTATATTTTGAGTTGTCAATTCTGTAATACTGTTAAAGTATTTATCTGTAATTTCGAAGTCCATTGTAAATGTTTTATTTGTATAATTAATATCTGAAGATGCATATTGATAAGTAATTTCTGGTTTTATAAAGTCTACGAAATCACCATATATTGTAGTTTTGTTGTTTGTATTTGCAGTTGTATTTGGACTAACTACTTTGTCTTTTATCTTTCCAGCTGCAACATCAATTGAAACAGTTCCACTCCACTCTGTATAATTCTTTGTTGAATCAATACTTGAACGAGCTTGTTTAAATCCTGACAATACCAATTGATATTGTTGGCCTACAACCTGTGTACTTCCATTAATTGATGCTGTAAATTGTGTTGAAGTTTTAGTTAATGTCTTAGTTAATCCTGTTGCCTCAACTTTATCAACATAAACTGTAATATCATTTTCTGATAATGTACTTGTTGTATCCAAATATTTATCAATTACATTAAATAATATTGTTTCTGTACCATTTGCCGCATTCTTTGATGAAGATGCTTTCTTAATTACTGGTTTTATAAAATCCACATGTCCTAATGTAAATTCGTGTTGTTTACTTGTATTAGTATATTTATCTGTTAATGTTCCTGCTGCTATTTGAATCTTTGTTATACCGCTCCACTCTTTATATATATTTCCTGTTTGTTCACTTGCTTCTTCCCATCCAGAAAGAGTTAAGGTATATTTTACACCATTTGTAACTGAAGAACTAGCACTTAGTTGTTTTGTTATGCTTGATGCTTCTTTTCCATCTACAAAAACTTTAATCTTGTCTGTTGTCAAGCTATTGCTTAAATAATACTTATCTGTTCCTATTAAGTCTACAGTTATCTTTTTGTTTGTCTTATCTATTGTAAAGTTTTGTGTATTCCATACTGGGTCTACTACATCGACTATCGTTCCAGAACCTGATCCATTTGGTGTATCTACTCCTATTGTTATTGTTTGTGCATCATTTTTATTTCCAGATAAGTCTGCTACTAGGTCTTTTGCAAATCCTAATTGCATTATTCCACTGTAATGAGTTCCATCATTATGGTCTAAACCTGTTATTGTTAATCTGTATTTTTCTCCAACTTTTTGGCTCTTTCCATTAATTGTATCTTTTTCTTCTTCAACAACTTCTAATTTCTTAGTTATCTTACTATTTACATCTTCATCAGCAACTGTTACTGAAATCTTAGATGCTGTTGTATCTGTTGTTAATCCTGAAGTACTAAAATATTTATCTCTTACACTGAACAATATTGTAACTGTTTTTGTATTATGATTTATTGTTGTTTCTGATGATAAATAATTGAATTCTGGTTTTATAAAGTCTGCAAATAGTTTTCCTGTTGTATTTTTGTCTACATCTGATGTTGAAAGATTTTGAGCAATGTTTTGACTTCCATTTCCATAAGAATCTTTCAATCCAGAATCTTGAAGTACTTTAACAACAATATTTCCACTGTATTCCTTATATAGTTTTCCAGATTTTCTTGCAGTTTCTTCTAAGTTGCCAATTGTTATTGTTTGTAATACTTCTTTGGTTCCTTTAGATACATTTTGTGTTGTTTGACTTGCTGTTCCTAAGCTTATTGATACATTAGACATCTTTGTTAACGTACCACCAATATTCATGTAGAATTCTACTTTAGTTTTATCTGTAATTCCTCCACTTACATCACTCTTGTACTCACTTGCTGTTACTTGTGAATTTGTTCTACCTCTTAATGTTATTGCTAAAGTTTTATTAGTTGTATTAAATGCTGTTGTTTCTACTACCCATTCTGTTCTATATTTTGGATTTATCGTTCTTCCACTTGTACATGCAATTGCTGTTGAACCTGCTCCTCCTAATCTAAAGTGAGTAGAATCTTGGTAAATCGCTTCTGGTGCATATGCAACAAACCCTGATTTTCCTAAATTTGTTGCAAAGTTTGTATTTGTTGATGCAATCTTTGTAAATGCTGGACCTAGGTCAAGTGATGTCATCGCACCTGTACCACAGTTACTAAACATATTTGTCATATTTCCTACATTTGTTGTGTAGAATAAATCTCCTAAGTCTAAGCTTGTTAATAATTTATTTCCTGCTCCATTAAACATTCCTTGCATTGTTGTTACTAAACTTGTATTAAAGTTAGCACCTAATGTTAAACTTGTCATCTTGTCATGTCCACAATTACTAAACATCCAGCTCATATCTGTTACTTTATTAGTAACAAAATTTGTACCTAAATTTAAACTTGACATTGCAGTAAATCCTGTTTCTCCAAACATAGCAGACATATTTGTTACTTTGTTTGTATGGAATGCTGAGCCTAAATTTAGACCAGTCATTGCAGTATATCCAGTATGATTAAACATAGAACTCATATTTGTTACACTACTTGTATTAAAGTTGCCTCCTAAGTTTAATGTTGTCATCTTAGTAAATCCTGCATATTTAAACATTCCACTCATATTTGTTGCACTAGTTGTATAGAAATTACTACTTAAACTAAATGTAGTCATATTACTATATCCAAGATATGCAAACATGTTTGACATATTTGTTACATTTGCAACACTTATTATCTTTAAGTTCTTTATAATTGGATCACTTTCTTCACTTGTTGCCTTGCAATTAGCATCATATCCAATATAACTAAACCAGTTACTTGAATTTACATTTGCACCAATTAATGTTTCACTACCTATATGGATAATATATGTATCACTAGTTGGTTTTTCATTTGCATTATACCATGCCATAATAGATTGATCTTTTTGTGCAGATACATCCCAACGTGTACTTGAAGTTCCTCCAATATAACTTTCAAATACTATTTGTGCAATCTTTCCTCTTTGAATTCCATATGTATTACCCATAAATGCACTTGTTTCACTTGGACTTGATTCTGCTGTAGCTAAAGTATTAAATAAGTTAAATGCTTTTTCCTTATTGTGGTTTCCTGATTCATCAGCTACCAATCCTGCTGGAATTACCACTCTCAACTGATTAATATTTGATGGGTAACCTGTAATATTTAATGTATATTCAATTCCATATTGTTTATTTGAAGTTGTTCCATTTTGTAGTCTTGACTCTTCTTTTGAAGTTTGAGATAAAGTTTTTGTAATTCCATCTCCTGAAGCAACTCCTACTGCTTTTTGTGTACCATTTACATATATCTGTATATTTGCTGCTGATATTGAACTACTTGCAAAATAAGAATCTGTTGCTCTAAATGTTAATGTTGCTGTACCTTTTGTTGGGTCAGCTACTGTGCTAACTCCTGTAATTAATGGGTCTACCACATCCACAACTGTTCCATTTCCGCTTCCATTAGGAATATTAACACCTGAAGTTATTGTTGATGCTGTATTTCCATTATTGCTTCCATTATATGTTCTATCTACTACCTTATTTGCAGCTATTCCTACACTGATAATACCACTATAATCTGCTGTTGTCATTCCATCTGCAATCTGTAATTTTTCTAAGTTTGACATTTCTAATGTATATTCATGACCAATTAGTTTCTTATCAGTAACATCTATTTCTCCAGTTGTTTCATCTGTTATATATATGTCATTTGCATAGATTTCTGTATCACTTAATGCAAATGTAACTGTTCCTGCTTTTGCTAAATCACTTAAATTATAAACAATTTCGCTTCCATTTTTTAATTGACCATTTTTAATTTTTACTGTTAAATCATTTAATGTCAATTTTCCAGATTTATAATATTTATCTGTTATTCTAAATTTCATTGTATAAGTTTTGTTTGTTGTACTTATATCTGATGATTGGTGAGTATATTCTAGATATGGTTTTATAAAGTCTACAAAATCACATTCAATTGATGTTTCGTCACTTGTATTTCCATTTGTATCTATTGCCACTGCAGCATCAACATCAATTCTTACAGTACCACTCCAATCCTTAATTCCTTTTGAATTCTTACTTTTTTCAAAATTAGTTAATTCCAAAGTATATCTGTAACCAACTGTTTGATTTGTTACTCCTCCTATTGTATCTGTTAATTTAGTTACATTTGTAATCTTTTTAGTAATATTATCTGCAGCTTCATCATCTACAAATACATGTAATTTTGATAAATTATTATTTGCTTCTGTTGTAGTTGTTCCTAATGCTGAAGTTTTTAAATATTTATCTACTATATCAAATACTATAGTTTCTTTCTTATTAGTTTTGTCAACAGTTGAAGATACTTTTACAACTTCTGGTGGAAGTCTATCTATGCTTCCTAAATCTAATGTTGTTTTTACGTTTGTATTATTTGACGTATCTTTTAATTGACCTGCTGGCATTTCTATTTTAGTAAATCCACTATATTCTCTGTATAATCTTGTTCCTGCCGCTCTTGCCGCTAAGAAAGTTTCATCACTTTCTTTAAAGTTTGATAATGTTAATGTATATATTACATCTTTTGCACCTGTTAATATATCACTTCTTGTTCCTTTATACTCAATAGACTTATTAACTGCAATTCCTGATGTTGCCTCTATATCTTGATTGTTTATAAGAACTTTAATTTTGCTTGGGTCAACAGATGTTTTTGATGTGTCTAAATATTTATCTGTTCCTACAAGGTCTACTAATATTTGAGTATTATCACTACTTGCTCTAAAGTTTTCTGCTTTCCATACAGGGCTAACAACATCGACAATTGTTCCTGTATTATGATTTTCATCATTTGTAGGTGTATCTACACCAATAGTAATTGTTTTAGCATCATTTGTATTACCTGTAGTATCTGCAAATTTTCCACTAGGTATTGCAATTGATACTATACCACTATAATCAACACCATCATTTGGATTTTGTTGTAAATTCTTAATTACTAATGTGTACTTTGTTCCTTTTCCACTTGATAAAGCTGTTGCTGTTAATGAATTTCCACTTGCTGTTAATTCTGCTGATGTCATTGTCTTTTCATCAACTGTAACTATTAAATCTGATAATTTCAAACTACTTGCTGATGCATTATAATATTTATCTGTTACCTCAAACACTACTGTTAAAATCTTGTTTCCTTGATCTATTGTTGTATTTGAAGCTTCATAAATAATATCAGGTTTCAAACAATCAACATCTCCTAATGAAATTGTTTGTTCTTTGTTTGTATTATGTGCATCTGATAATGTTCCTGCCGCAATCTTTACTTCGGTTTTTCCACTATATTCTCGATATTCTCTACTTCCATTCTTTCTTGCTGTCATAAACTCACTGTCTGGCTCTGAAAATCCACTTAATGTTAATGTATATTCAACACCATACTGCATCTCTTGGCCATTTCTAGTTTCTGTTAATGGAGTTGATTCACTTAAAGTTTTTTCAATGTTTGTGATTTCTTTTCCGTCAACATATACTGTAATTTTTGAAGTATCTAAACTATTACTTGCATAATATTTATCTGTTCCTTGTAATTTGATAATAGCTCTCTTATTCCATTTATCTATTGTAGTACTTTTTGCTTCCCAAATTGGTGTTACAACATCCACAATTTCTTGCATTCCAGATTTATCTGGTTCATCTATACCAACAGTAATTGTTATTTGATCACTTGTGTTTCCAGATGTATCTGTTATTACTCCTGCTGGGAATGCCACACTCATTGGTCCACTGTAATCTTTATATTTTCCATCTGCTGATTTACTTGCTTGCTCTAATCCACTAATTACTAAAGTATATCTTTCTCCTATTTTTCTTGAATTTTCATAAATATCTCCATTTGCTTTATATGTAATGCTTCCACTTGTTTGATCTGCAGATATTGTTTTCTTTTTCAATGTTTTTGTAATATTTGCTGGAACTGCATTAGTGTCTATCATTTTTACTGTAATATTATTTACTGCATTCGTAGCACTCAAAGTTGTACTTGAAAAATACTTATCTACTACATCAAATTCAACTGTTAATGTTTTATTTGTGTAATTAATATCTGTTGATGAATATTTATAAGTAAATTCTGGCTTTACTACATCTACTAATATTATATTATTTATGTCTTGAGCTATATTTTCGCTTCCATAATCATCTTTTAGTCCAGAATCTTTTGCTATTTTTAATGAAATATTTCCACTCCATTCTTTATAACTCTTTCCTGTTTGTCTTGCATCCTCAACAAAGTCTTTTAATGTTATTACTTGTTCAACTTCAACCTTGTTTGTTGAAGAATTTGTAATATAGTTTGCAGAACTAATTTCCATAGAGTCTTGTACTGCTTTAACATTTGTTCCGTCAACCAAAACTGTTACTTTATCCTTATTTAAAAGTCCATTTGCTCCACCTGGATATTCTGTTATAGTTAATTGTGAGTTTGTTCTTCCTCTCAATGTTATTTTTACTGTTTTATTTGTTTTATCAATAGTTTTCGCAGTTACTACCCATTCTGTTCTATATTTTGGAGTAATTGTTCCTCTTGAATATGCTAGTGTTGTTGTACTTTCAATTCCTAACCTGAAATTCTTACTATCTTGATATATTGCCTCTGGTACATTCAATGTTGCTCCAGATTTACCAAAATTAGTTGCAAAATTTGTATTCGTTCCAGCTATTTTTGTAAATGCTGGTCCTAAATCTATTGTTGTCATTGCAGATGAACCACAATTGTAGAACATTGAGTCCATATTTGTTACATTTGTTGTATAGAACAAATCGCCTAAATCTAAACTTGTTAATTTTGCATTTCCTAACATATTAAACATCCAAGACATATTTGTTACATTAGTTGTATCGAATTTTTTACCAATATTAAAGCTTGTCATTTGGCTTGAACCTGTACAATTAAACATTCCAGCCATATCTGTTACTTTGCTTGTATCAAAATATTCTCCTAAATTTAATGCTGTTAATGCATATCTACCACAACTATTAAACATATTATTCATAAGAGTTACTTCGCTTGTGTAGAATTTACCTCCTAAGTTTAGAGTTGACATTTTATTCATTCCACAGCCATTAAACATAGATGTCATATTTGTTACTTTTTCTGTATTAAAGTTTGAGCCTAAATTTAATGTTGTCATTGCTGTTGTACCAGTATTTAAGAACATATAACTCATATTTGTTACTCTTTTTGTTGTTACTAAATCTAAATTGTTAACAACCTCTGTTGCTGTACATTTTGTTGCTGTTCCAATATTTGCGAATAAATAACTTGAATTTGGATTTGCAAATATTGCTGTAGTTCCTCCAATGTAAACTTCAAGAGCACCACTTGCTGCAGTTTTATACCATGCCATTATTGAACCATCATTTCCATCTGATACATCCCATTTTGTGCTACTAATCATCTTTGACAAGCCAGATTCAAATGTTACACTTTCTATGTTTTGTCTTTGAATTGAAGTATTTCCTAAAAATCCACTTGTTGCTGATGTTTCTGTATTAGTTGCTTTTAAACAACTGTATAACATAAATTCTAATGCATTACTGCTATTTCCTGAATTATCTGTTAAGGTTGCTTCTGGAATTCTTATTTTTACTTGTCCTTTATCAACATCAAATCCTGTTGCTATAATTGTATATTCCACTCCAACTAAATGTTGTGAAGTTACTCCATTTTCTATCCAATCTTCATATATTTCTTTTTGCCCTGTTATTTCAAGAGTTCTTCCTGAAGCAGTATCATTTGTAGTTACTTTTGAACCATTCATTATTAATTGTAACGTATCATTTGTTAATGTACTTTTTGAGAAATATTTATCTGTACCTTTAACAATTATTGTTGCTTCTTGTTTATCTAGGTCTACTGTTTGTGATTCTACTGACCAAATTGGTTTTACTATATCAAGAGCTTCTTTTATTCCTGTTCCTTCTGGTAAATTTATACCAAATGTAATAGTTTGTGCAAGATTTGTATTATTTTCTTGATCTTTTACTTTACCTTTTGCTACTCCAATTTGTACATTACCACTATATTCTAAGTATTGGTCTCCATCTTTAATCTGTGCTTGCTCTAAATTTGAAATCGTTATTGTATAACGTCTTCCTATTATTTGATTTGTCAATCCTTTTTGAACTGTTCCATTTACGGTTTTATTCATTGCTGTTGTGCAAGTAACATTTGAAGGTGTTCCAAATTGAATTTGTGCACCAGATATTGTTTTCATATCAATATAATTGCTTAAATTTTTACCATTTTGCATTTTTAATGCTAAATCTGCTAATGTTAAATCTCCGCTTTTATAATATTTATCTGTTACGTCAAATGTTATTGTTACAGAATTTGCACCACTTGCTGGTTTTGAAAATCTATAAACCACACTTGGTTCAATAAAGTCTGTAAAGTCTCCTGCTAATGTTGCAGAATTACTTGTATTTCCGTTAGAGTCTGTTGCAATTTCTGCATCTACTGTAACCTTTACAGTTCCACTTATACCTTTAAATTCATATCCACTTTGTAGTCCTTCTTTTTCAAAATTTGATAATACTAATGTATATCTCTTTCCAACTGTTTTAGATATTCCATCTACTGTATCTGTTAGTGTTTCAACATTTGTTATTTGTTTTGTTATACTATCTGCTGCTTCTTCATCTACAAATACATGTAGTTTTGAAAGAAGTGTTTGCTCATCTAATATTGTTCCAAAATATTTATCTGTAACATCGAATATTATTGTCTCTGTTTTTGCCGTTGGATTTACTGTTGATGAAACTTTTACTATTTCTGGCTTTAATGTATCAACTATTCCAACCTTTACTGAAAGTTTTGAACTTTTATTTCCTGAATTATCAACTAATTTTCCTTCAGGTACCTCTAATGTTACATCTCCACTGTATTCTCTATATACTCTCTTATTAGCATTTCTTGCTGCAATAAATGCATCATAAGATTCCTCTAAGTTAGTAATTGTTAGTGTATATTTTATTCCATTATCTATATCTGTAGGTCCTGCTAAACTCTTGCTAAGTCCTGTTGCTATACTTGTAATATCTACTCCATCTACAAAAACTTTTATCTCATTTGGAGTTAAGCTTTTACTATTTGTTTTGTTTAAGTATTTGTCTGTTCCTATTAAATCCATTGTTGCTTGTGCTTTTCCATTTACTTGAGTAATTTTTAAGTTTTCAACTGACCATACTGGTTTTACTACATCGACTATAATCTCTGATTTATGTTCTGCATCATTTACTGGATCATCTACACCAATTGAAATCGTTTTTCCTGCATTGGTATTATTTGATGCATCTTTTGCTATTCCTGCTGGGAATACAATCTGCATTGGTCCACTGTATCTTATACCATCACGTTGGTCTAATTTACTAATTACCAATTCATATTTCTTTCCAACAGTTCTATTTTGACCATTTACTGGTTCATTCAATGTTTTTATTTCTCTTACTTCTTTTTCAACATTTACTGCTGCACTATCAACTTTTACTGTTATTTGGCTAGCCAATTGCTCTACTGTTAACAATGTATTTGCAAAATATTTATCTGTAACTCTAAATCCAACAGTTACTGTTTGACTGTCATGATTTATTGTTGTTTCTGAGTATTCATATATTATTTCTGGTTTTATAGAATCCAAGAATAAGTCTCCTGCAGTATTTTTTTCTACTGCATCCTCTTTAATTTCTTGAGCTAAATTTGGATTTCCATATGCATCTGTTAAGGTTCCTTGCGATATGTTTAATGCTACATTACCACTCCACTCTTTATATCCTTTTGATGATATGTATCCTTCATTAAATCCTGTTAATCTTACATTACATTGAACACTCTCTGCTGCTGTTGAACTAGCACCACTTATTGTTTTTATAATTCTGCTATTTGGAGTTGATTCTCCATCTATTGCTACTGTTATTTGTGTTGTTGTTCCATTTGCAAATTTATTTGTTATGTTTTTATTATATCCAGCATAATTTGTTGTATTTACTATTCCTCTTAATACTACTGTTATTGCTGTATTTGCAGTATCTGGAGTTGTAGTAGATTTTTGCCATTCTGGTTGATATTTTGCTATAATTTTTCCTCTTTCAAAACTTACTATTGTACTTGAGTTCAAGTTTAATCTTACTGCATTCTCATTTGAATAAATTGCTGTACCTGTATAAATATTTGTATTATTCAATGTTTTTAACATATTTGTATTAGTACTAGACACATTTGTAAATGCTGGTCCTAAATCTATCGTCTTAATACTTCCTTGACCACAAGCTTCAAACATACTAGTCATATTTGTAACTTTACTTGTATAGAAATATCCACCTAAAACTAAGCTTTGCATTGATGAACTACCTGTTCCATTAAACATATAACTCATGTTAGTTACTGCACTTGTATTAAAGTTGCTTCCTAAGGTCAATGTTGTCATTTTTCCTGCACCTGTATTTTGGAACATATAACTCATATTTGTTACTTTACTTGTTTTAAATAAACTTCCTAAATTTAAGCCTGTCATTGAATCATGTCCTGCACCTGTGAACATATAACTCATATCTGTTACATTTCCTGTATCAAATGCTCCACCTAAGTTTAATGCTGTTAGACTACCATATCCACAATTTGCAAACATTCCAAGCATATTAGTTACTTTTGCGGTATTAAAGTTACTTCCTAATGTTAATGTTGTCATTGAATCATGTCCTGTTGCTCTAAACATTCTTTGCATATTTGTTACACTTGCCGTATTAAATGTGCTCAAATTCAAACTCTTTAATGCTTTATAACCTGTTTCATTAAACATATTGTTCATATCTGTAACCTTCGTAGTTACAAATAGATTTCCAAGGGTTAATGTCGTCATTGCATTATAACCGGCACCTTGGAACATTCCAACCATTGTAGTTACACTACTTGTACTAAAGTTTGTTCCTAAGTCTAATTCTGTCATTGCTTGTTTACCTGTATTTGTAAACATGTAATTCATATTTGTTACAGTACTTACATCTAGTAAACTTAAGTTTGCAATTGCTACTATTGACTTACAATTTGCAGAACTTCCTATATTTGCAAACAAATAACTTGAATCTGTATTTGCAAGAATTCCACCTTCACTACCTATGTGAATTACGTAAGTTCCGTTTGATTTTTCGCTATCTACAAACCATGCTACAATTGATTGATCACCTGCTTTTGATACATCCCATGCTCTTGTAGCATCTGAAATTGTTTTTGTTGTGTGATTATAAACAGCACTTGAAATACCTGATTCGAATACAACCTTATTTATATTTTGTCTTTGTATCGCTTTTATTGTTGCATTAGTATTACTTGCACTTCCTAAGAATCCACTTGTCGCTGCTGTCTCAGTATTTGTTTCTTTCAAACGATTTAATAATAATATGTCTTTTTGTGGGCTAGTATTTCCAGAAGTATCTGATGCTGCTCCTTCTAAAATTCTAACACCTAATTGACCTGAATCTACTGAAATATTAGTTATTTTTACAGTATAAGAATGTCCTATTAATACTGTATTTCCACCTCTTGTTTCAGTAATATTTGTTGGTCCTGACTGAATTGAAATTGTTCCTCCTGATGTTGATTCAGCTCCATTTACTAAAAGTTTTATATTATTTGTTAATGTACTTGTTGAAAAATACTTATCTGTTACTTCTAGTGGAATTGTTACTGTTTTACTTGCAAAATCTAATGTAACACCTTTATTTGGTTGTAATTGCCAACTTGGTCTTACCAAGTCTATTTCTGCTAAATTTGATGCATTATCCTTTACAATTGTATTTTGTGGTCCAATTCCTAATCCTTCTGTAACATTTCCATTTCCAGATTTATCTAACACAGCTCCTGCTGGCACTGTTACTGTAATAGAACCACTGTAATCTAAGTATCTCTTTCCACTTGCAATTGAATCCTGTTCAAATTCTGATAATACCAATGTATATTTTACACCTGTACTTGAAGTGGATTTTGTTAATGTTTTCTTTATTGATGGAATTTCTGATACATCAGTACCATCTACTCTTATGCTCAATTTTGAAACATCTAAGCTTTCACTAGCATAGTATTTATCTGTTATTGAAAATACTATTGTAACTGTTTTTCCAGTTTTATCTACTACTACACTTGATTGTTCATACATTAATTTTGGTTTTATAAAATCTGCGAACATTTTTCCATCTGTATTTTTATCTATTGTTGCATCTTTTATTTCTACAGCACTTCCATCTAATTGAGCCAAATTTGGGTTTCCATATGCATCTGTCAATGTTCCTTGAGCTAATTGCATTGCAATATTTCCTGCCCATTCCAAATATGTTTTTCCACTTTGGACTGTAGTTTCTGCAAAACTTGAAATTATTATTTCTGCAGTAACCGTATTTGCTGGTCCTTTTACAGATGTCTGAACTGTTTTTACTAAATTATTTGCAACTGTTCCATCTATTTTTACTGTTATCTTTGAGCTGTCACCTGTTCCCATTGCTAATCTATTTATTACTGATTTTAAAGCATCACCTGTATAATTTGCAGTATTTACATTTCCTTGTAATTTTACTGTTATATTTTTATCTGTTGTATTTAATGTTGTTGAAACTTTTGTCCAATCTGGTTTATATTTTGGATTTATTGTTCCTCTTGCATATGATATTGTTGTTGTTACATCTGCACTTAATTTAAATGCATTTTTTGTTGAGTAAATTGATGAACCTACATATATAGTTACTGAACCATTTTTACCACAACCTGTTGCAAAATTTGTATTTGTATCTGCTATTTTTGTAAATGCTGGTCCTAAATCTAATGATGTCATCGCACTAGCACCTGTATAGTTAAACATTTGAGACATATTTGTTGCAGATTTTGTATAGAAGTAGTTTCCTAATTTTAATGTTGTCATTGCTGTATATCCAGTATAATAGAACATTGAAGCCATATTCTCTACTTTTGAAGTATTAAATTTTGTTCCTAGTTCCATTAATGTCATTGCTGTATATCCACAATTTCTAAACATCAGACTCATTGAAGTTACTTTTGTTGTATCAAAAGCTGTACCTAAATTCAATGAACCCATTCTTGTATATCCACAATTGTCAAACATTCTATTCATTGAGGTAACATTGCTTGTATCAAATTTATCTCCTAAACTTAATCCAGTCATTGACCTATAACCTGTATAATTAAACATTGCATCCATTTTAGTTGCAAATTTTGTATTTAATAAGTTAAGGTTCTTTACAACTGTTGTATCTGTACAGTTTGTTGCATATCCTACATATGAGAATAAATATGATGAGTCTGGATTTGCATATATCAATCCATCACTTGCAATATATACTCTGTATGGACCTGTTCCTTCATACCATGCCATTATTGAACCATCTTGGTTTTCAGAAACATCCCATGCACAATTTGAATTCAATCCTGTTGTAGAACTTCTAAATTCTACACTTTGTACATTTTGTCTTTGAATTGCATATGGGTTATTTAAGAATGTACTTGTTGCTGCTGTTTCTGTTGAAGCAGACATCAATCTACTAAATAGTGATATTTCTTTTCTTTCATTTGGGTTACCTGAATTATCTAGACATGCACCTTCTTCTATTACTAATTTTAATTTTTTGTCTAAATTATCTTTCATACCAGTTATTGTCACACTTTGAGTAATTCCTATAACCTTTTTCTCACCATTTCTTGTTTCTGTTACATCTTTTGCTTTTTCCCATTGTAATTTAACACCTGTCTCCTCTTCTGTTGCCTTTACTCCATCAGCTGTTAAATATATTTTGGTTTTATCAAATGATGCGGTTTGGTTTGTTGTATAATATGTGCTAAAATATTTATCTGTTGCTTGTAAATTTACTGTTGCACTATCTGATTCTTCATCATTTATTGTTATACCTTTTACTTCTAATTCTGGTTTTATAACATCTACGAATAGTATATCTTGTGTATTTTTATATTCAAAACCTTCTAAATCTTCATCCTCATTTCTTACAGTATATATTGTATCTGGGCTTGGCCCTATGTCTAACTCAACACAACCACTCCATTCTTTGTAGTTCTTTAATTTTTGTCTTAATGCTTCTTCAAGGTTTGATAAAATTATTCTATATACTGCTGTAGTAGTTGTAGTTCCTTGGTACCACAAGAACCCTCCTCCTGTAGTAGTACTACTACTTGTTAATTCTTCAACTGTAATATCAATTGCACTACTATCACCTACAGATACACCATCAAATCTTAAATCATATATATTATCTGTAGATAGTTTTTTGTTTGTTGCAGTTGAACCATAAGTTCCTGGTATAAAGAAGAATGTTCCCCACCACGAATTGCTCTTGTTTACAGTTAATTGTATAGTCAAGTTTTTATCATCATCGGTATTATTTACTATTGCACTTCTTAAAGAAATTGCTGCATCTGTTGTTGAAGATTCAAATGTAACTTGCTGGTTCATTAATAGTGTTTTCTCATTTCCTTTACTCAATCTATCTAACATTGCATCTTTATTTAAATATACTTTAATTGTAGCTGGGTTACTTCGTGTTCCTCCAATTCCCCATAACGGTGTTGTTGTTATATCAACATTAGTTAGTTTTATCTTATATCTATAACCTTTTTTTCCTGTTAATCTTGTTTCTCTTACGATTTCTATTGTTGGAGTAATTGTTACTGTTTCTTCTCTAGTTCCAAAATATCCATTTCTTACTTTATAAGTCTTTGTAACTTCAAAATCTTCTGCTGTCAAATGATGAGTATAATCAAAACTCATATCTGTAATATCAAAAGTTATATAAATTACCTGAGAAAGATTATCTACCTTTACTCGAGTACCACTCACTGTTGGCACATCGGTATCCTCTAGTGGTAAAATTGACTCTATTGCAAGTGTAGTATCAACACTTGTATTTCCTGCTTGATCTGTTAATGTACCTGCTGGTAAGAACACAGATACCACCTCACCAGTATATTCCTGAAGTGTTAATACATATTTAACTCCACCTTTTCCGTCATTTGTATAGGTTACTTCACTCAAATCAATTTTATCATAATCAAGAATTTTATCACCATATTTAACAATTAAATCTTGTTTTGTTAAATTTGATGTGGCAAGTATTTTAGTATCAGTACCAAGCAATTCTATTGTAACATCATCACTAGTCTCTGCATTTACATATCCTGTGCTTCCAATCTTCCATGTTGGAGGTGTAACATCTGGAGTTACAGAGAACTGTGCTAGAACACTTGTATTTCCTGCAGTATCAACTATGGTTCCTGCATCTGCTGTTACATTAATTGTTCCACCTGTATAGCTTGGAATTGTAATAGTATATCTCTTTTCCTGAATTCCATCAGTCACTTGTGTTATTGTAGGTGTTACTGCTGTTCCACCAACAGTAACTGTCATTGTTGAAGTTGTCAAATTTACTGTTTTAATTTCTGTATCATCTCTTGCATCTAGTGTTATAGTATATTCTTTTGATTTTGTATTATATGAGCCATTTCCATCCATGTACCATTTTGGTTTTATCATATCAGTAAAATTATATGTCTTAGCATCACTTGTTTTTCCACTATTATCAACCAATGCCCCTTTGCTAATTGCAATAGATGTTGTTCCTCCTGCAAAGTTATTAAGTGTAATTGGGAACTTCTTAGTCAACTTATCTTGGCTAATTGTTGGAGTTCCAAGCTTAATATTTTCAGAAGATACAACTGCACCATTATTATAAATTACTAAATTGGTTGATAAATTTAAAACTGATTTTGAATCATTTAATCCAACATCATCTGTACCAGTCAATGTTATACTAACTGTACTATTATTTTCATCATATGAGAATTCTGCACTGTCTGCCCATTGTGGTTTTTGAACATCTGCTGCTGGTAATGTAAATGAAGCAGAATTACTCTTGTTTCCTGTTGTATCGTAAATTGCACCTGCATCGATTGCAACTGATACTGTTCCACCTGGATACTCAGAAATTGTAACAGTATATATAATTGATTTTCCATCAGAAGTATTTCTTGAAGTGATTGATGGAACAATTGTTGTATTTCCACATTTTACTGTAATATTTTTTGAGCTTCCATTTGGTGCCAAATTAGATCTTGTTGTGTCTATCGCAGTCTCATCTGTTGCTACAACTTCAAATGTATATTGTCCTGAATCATCAGAATAATTATTGTTTTGTACTTTTAAAGTTGGTTTTGTTCTATCCTTTTCAGGAAGATTTATAACTTTATGGTCACTTCTATTTGATGATGTATCTATTAATGCTCCCTCTGATATTGTTATAGCCACTGCTCCACCTGGATAATCATTAATAGTTAATTTATAAATTATCTTTGTTGAAGTTGTTGAAGTCTTTTCCAATGTTGGCGTAACTGATGTACCACCACAAGTTACTAAAAGATTTTTTGAGCTACCTGTTGATATCAATGTAGAAACATTTGTATTTAACGCTGTTTCATCAGTTCCGACTAGTTCAACTGAATATGTCATTGAGTCTGGGTCATATGTTAAATTTTGATATGACCAAACTGGTTTTGTAATATCTGGTGTAATTTTGTATTCTTTTACAGCACTTGAATTTCCTGCTGTATCTTTTAAAGCTCCAGCAGATACTGTTATTATAATTTCTCCACCTGTATAGCTATTAAGTGTTATAGGAAATGTTTTTGTTTTAGAATCAGAACTTGTTGTTGTTGTTCCAAGTGTAAAATTAGTTGTATTTGTTCCTCCAACTGTTATTTTTACATTTGATGTTGTCAATGTTGAACTACTTGTATTTAATTTTGTTTCATCTGTTCCTACTAATTCAAAATAATATCCTTTTGTTGAATGATTATATAATGGATTTTGTATGCTATCATCCCATACTGGTGGTGTTATATCTTTATAGAATGAATATGTTTTTGAAACACTCCAGTTACCAGTTGTATCATACAAAGCTTTTTCAGCAATTGTAATATTTACTTGTCCACCTTTAAAGTTTTTTATTGTTATAGGAAATGTTTTTGTTTTTCCATCTGAACTTAGTGTTGGTGATCCAAAAGTTATATCACTTGAGCTTACTGCATTTCCACTAGTGGTTACTGAAAAATTTGATGAACTTAGTACTGATTTTGAAGTATCCAACTTTGTTTCATCAGAACCCACTACACTAAATGAGTATGTACCATTTGAATATGTACCTCCAGAAATGTTACTTGCCCATGTTGGTTTTACTGCATCTACTGCTGCAAATGTATATGTTTTTTCAGCACTAGTATTGTTTTGAGCATCTTTTAATACTCCTGCATTAATTTTAAATGAAATTGCTCCACCTGTATGCTTTGAAATTTTTATTTCATATGTCACACTTTTTGATGTAGAAGCTGTTTTAGTTATTGTTGGTGTCACTGCAGTTCCGCCAACTGTCAATGTTGAATTAGATGTTGTAAGTGCAGATGCACTAGTATTTAATTCAATATCATCTGTACCAGTTACTGTTATTGTATAAGATTGGTCATCTGGATTATATTTTCCTGTTGCATTTCCCCAAGCAGGTGGTGTTATATCAGCAGTTAAATTATATGTTGCTCCAGTCTTTTCTTTATTTCCTGATGTATCCGTCAAAGCTCCTTTACTTATTACAATTTTTATTTCTCCACCTGTAAAGTTCTTTATTCCAATTGCAAATGCTTTTGATTTTGAATCTGATGATAATTGACCACTAAATGTTAAATTTGAAGCACTTACTGCAGTTCCATTTACTGTTACTGTTACATTTGATGAGCTTAATGTTGAACTTGAATTATTTAATGCTGTTTCATCATTACCTGTAACATTAACTGTATATATACTGTTTCTATATGATGTACTTGTTATTTTAGAATTCCATGTTGGTGGTGTTACGTCTTTGCTAAATGAATATGTTTTTGCCGCACTTAAGTTATTTGAAGTATCTTTTAATGCTCCTGCACTAATTGAAATATTTATCTGTCCACCCACAAAGCTATTAATTGTTAACTCAAATGTTATTGTTTTATCATTTATAGTTCCTTTACCACCATTAGAAAATGTAACATTTGCTGTTTTTCCACCCATTGTTACTGTTACATTTGATGAGCTTAATGTAGTTTGTTGAATTCCAGTCTCATCTGATCCCACCAATTTAAATGTATATGTTTTAGCATTTTCATCATATGTTCCACCACTTATAGCATTACTCCATACTGGTAAAGTACCATCAATAGTAAATTTATAGCTAATTTCACTACTCTTATTTCCAGTCATATCTGATAATGCACCAGAATTTATTGTTATTACTACAGCTCCTCCTGTGAATCCATTTATGGTTATTGGAAATGTTTTTGTTTTATTATCTGAGCTTATTGAGGTTGAGCCAAATACTAAATTAGATTGTGTAACTTTTGTTCCATTTACTGTTACTAGCATATTATCATAATTTAATACAGATGCTGAATTATTTAATGCTGTTTCATCAGTACCTACCAAACTAAATGAATATGTGTGGTTACCTGACGAATATGTACCACCAGTTATACTAGTTTTCCATGTTGGTGCTACAGAATCTATATTTGGTGTAAATTCATATTTTGCTCCATTTGCTTCTTTATTTCCTGCTGTATCAACTAATGCTCCTTTGTCTATTTGAATTGTTATTTTTCCTCCTGTATAATTTGTAATTGTTAATGTAAATGTTTTGGTTTTATAGTCAGAGCTAATTGATGATTTAAATGAGAAAGTACTTATTTGTGTTCCATTTATTTTTATTGTTACATTTGATGAACTTAATGCTGACATTGAGTCATTTAATTTTGTTTCATCAGTTCCTATCAATTTCACAGTATAAGTATGTGCAGTACTTGAATATGTACCTCCAGTAACACTTGAATTCCATTTTGGTGCAGTTCCATCTACTGAAAATGAATATGTTTGTTTTACACTCAAATTTCCTTCTGTATCTTTTAATGCTCCTGCATTAATTGTTATTGTTACATTTCCACCTGTGAAATTTGAAATCGTCATTCCAAATGTTATTGTTTTGTTGTTATTTGACAATTGTCCCTGTCCTCTATTTGAGAAAGAAAATGATGCTGACTTTCCTCCTACTGTTACAGAAACATTTGATGTGCTTAATGTTGTTTGTTGTAATTTTGTTTCATCTGTTCCTATTAAATTTAATGTATATGTACTACCTGAAAGTTTCCCATTGCTTATAGACCCATTCCATACTGGTGGTGTGGCATCTACAGAAAATGAATAGGATTTCTTTACACTTGAATTTCCTGCTGCATCTTTTAATGCTCCTGCATTAATTGTTATTGTTACATTTCCACCTGTGAAATTTGAAATCGTCATTCCAAATGTTATTGTTTTGTTGTTATTTGACAATTGTCCCTGTCCTCTATTTGAGAAAGAAAATGATGCTGACTTTCCTCCTACTGTTACAGAAACATTTGATGTGCTTAATGTTGTTTGTTGTAATTTTGTTTCATCTGTTCCTATTAAATTTAATGTATATGTACTACCTGAAAGTTTTCCATTATTTATAGAACCATTCCATACTGGTGCTGTAAAATCTGTCTGAGGATCCATCGTGTAATTTTGTGCAACGCTCGAATTTACTGGATTACCATTATCTTGCAATGCACCTGCTTTAATATTCATTACTATTTTTCCACCAGAATAATTTCTTACTGTTATTTTAAATGTTACTGTTTTATTACTGTTTGAATATTGTCCCGAACCATATGTTACACTTGCTGTTGAACCATTTACTGTTATTGGTGCATTAGATGCATTTAATGTCAATCCTGTTTTTAAACTTGTTTCATCTGTTCCCACAACTTCAAATGTATATGTATTAGCAGATGATGAATATGTTGCATTATTTACTGAACTATTCCATTTTGGTGCTGTTACATCTGTATTAGGAGTAAATTCATATGTTGCTCCTTTAGTATCTGCATTTCCTGTTGCATCGATCAACGCTCCTGATGCAATTTTTATTGTGATTTTTCCACCGGTGTAATTTTTAATTGTTAATTTAATTGTTATTGTTTTTTTATCATAGCTAAGTACTGGTTGTGCAAAGTCTAAATTGGTTACTTTACTTCCATTAACCTGAACCGTTGTATTAGAAGTACTTAGCTTATTAGATTGTAATTGAGTTTCATCTGTTCCTGTTATAGTCAAGCTATATGTATGTCCAGTTGATGAATAACTTCCATTAGTTACATTACTATTCCATTTTGGTGCTGTTGTATCTACATTAGGTCTTATTGTATATGTTGCACCACTTGCTTCTGTATTTCCATTTCTATCTACTAATGCCCCTTTTGTTATTGTAATTACAATTGTTCCTCCTGAATAATTGCTTATTGTCAATGGGAAAGTTTTAGTTCTTCCATCTGAGCTTAATGTTGTATTTCCAAGTGTATAATTTGACGTACTTGTATTATTTACTTTTACAGTTATATTTGAACCTTTTGTTAGTTTAGACTTGCTATCATCTAATGAAGTTTCATCAGTACCTACTAAACTTAATGTATATGTTTTATCACTTCCTGAATATGTTCCTCCACTTACACTTGAGCTCCATTTTGGTGCAGTTCCATCAACAGATGCAATATTATAAGTTTTGGCAGCACTTTTATTTTCTCTTAAGTCTATAAGTGTTCCTGCTGATATTGTAATTGTAATTGCCCCACCTGTGTAATTGTTTATAGTTAATGGAAATGTTTTAGTATTTTCATCTGAACTTAAACTCGTTGCACCAAGCGTATAATTAGATGTTTCTGAATTTCCTATTTTTACTTTTATAGTTGAGCCTTTAGTTAATTTTGAAGCTTCTGCATCTAATGCCACTGCATCAGAACCTACTAAATTCATTGTATATGTATGATTAGTTGCTGAATATTTTGCACCGTTTACATTGTTTGCCCATGTTGGAGCTGCATTGTCAGGTCCTACTATATATCCTTTTGTATATGATATTGTTGTTGATGAACTAGTACTTAATTTTACTGCATGTTTATTTGAATATATTGCTCCTGGTACATATATTTTACATCCACTTGCTCCTGTATTATTTAAGAAGTCTGAATAATTTCCAGAAGCTATTGATGTAAATTTATCTCCAAGTTGGATTTTTTTCATTGATTTTGTTCCTGTTTGAGAGAACATTCCTTGCATATTAGTTACTTTACTTGTTGAAAAATTGCTTCCCAATTTTAGTTCTGTTAATGGTCCACCAAAATTTTCAAACATATGTTTCATGTCTGTTACATTGCTTGTATTAAAATTGTTTCCTAAGCTGAATGTCGTCAATTTTTCTGTTCCGCAGTTAGCAAACATAGCATGCATACTTGTTACTTTGCTTGTATTAAATCCTATTTTCAAACTTGTCAAACTTTGATTTCCACACATATTAAACATATGTTCCATACTTGTTGCATTAGCAGCTGTCATATTTGATAAATCTAAGCTTGTTAATTTGTTGTATCCACATCTGTAAAACATTGATAAAAGATTTGTTGCATTTTCCATTTTGAAATTAGAACTAAATGTCAAGGTTGTCATATTTGAAAATCCACATTCATAAAACATATCTTGTGTATCTTTTATTGAAGTTGTAGTAAATTTAGGTCCAATAGTTAATGTTTTCATACTTCCATTTCTTCCAATATGTGCAAACATTGCTCTTGCCTGTGTAATTCCACTTGTATCAACTATACTGCTAGAATCGAAAAATCCTTTTATAACTTCTGTTTCAGTGCATGAAGATTCATATCCTAAATATGAAAATATAAATCTTGAGTCTGAATTGAATTTTATAGTTCCTACATCAGAACCAGGAAGCATATATGCTTTATATGTACTGCCATTAGGTATACAGTAAAGAGTAACTGATCCACCAGTCGCTATTGCTTGACTTTGTGCACCACTAACATCAAAATTTATTTTATTTCCACTTGAATCTTTTCCGTCAGATGTAAGTAATGTTATACTAGATATTTTTCCTCTTGGAACTAATCCAAAGAAATTACTATTTTGTGCATTATTTAGTCCGTTTCCAAGTGATTCTCCATGACTCCAAATTGTGTCTAATGTCGCAACTTTACTTCCTGCTCTTGCTTGAGCTTTTTTAGGTCCATTGTTAGGTCCATTTACTATTGTACTATCATCAGAAGTTGTTTTATCTTCATCTATTTGAACTGCATCACTATCTTGTGTATCATCAACAACTTGTTCTTCACTTGCTACATTATCTGTTGTCTCTTGTTTTTTTACTGTATATATAAATTTATCATTATCATTCTTTAAGAAACTCAATATTCCATCTGTGTTTGTATAAACAACTTCTGTTACTGGTGTGCCATCAGAAAAACTATAAATTACAGTTTCTTCTTTGCTATCAGCTTGTTTTATTTTTATTGTTATATCTTCACCATATTTTGTTGAATCATATTCTATTAATTGTTTTTCTGTTTCATTTGTTTGAGCATTTTCAGCTAATCCAGTTGTATCATTCACTTGATTCTTTCCATCAGATTTAATTGTATCATCTGTTTCAACTTTGTCTGCCGTCTTAGTAACATCAGTCATTTCTTGAATAGAGATTCCAAAAGATTTTTTTACTGTTAAATCATCACTAGGAAGTCTTATATCTTTTAATGCATTAACATCAATTTCAGTAAAATCTAATTGAACATCTAGAGGCATATATCCTGTTACAATAACATCTCCGTCTTCATTTATAAATTCTTTGTTGTAAAGAGTTGTTTCAACATCATCAATAATAGCAGTCTTTTTGTCATACTCTGTTCCTAAGCTAATTTTTTTATTTGCTAATTCATCTTCTGTTAACTCTAATGTTATTTTTTCTACACTAGCTGGATCTATTTCAAGTTCTTCGCCATCTGATGTATAATATTTAGTTACCCTATTTCCGTTTACAGATGTTGGTAACTCTGCTAAATAAACTCCATTTTTAGTTTCTGTAGCATCAATCGTTACTGTTTGCTTTTCCAAGCTGTTGTTTTTATCTGCTACCTCCATCGAAATTTCTATTACATTTTCTGCTCTTGACCTTCGAACATTATGGTATGCCCCAATCATTATCAAGATTGACATAAATAATATTAATATATTTCTAATTTTCTTAACAATTATTTTATTTTTTAACATGTTTTTCCTCCATCTTTTGCTTCAAAAATCTTATATTTTTCTCTATATATTTATATCATAATCACTGTTTTTTTTCAACAATTTTCGCGATTTTTTTCAAAAAAAAAGTGCCATTTTTAGCACTTTTTTCTTTTATTTTTATTTTTACTTCAAATCCGTTTATTTCTAAGGTTTCAGGCTTTTAAAATTTTAATATATTTTTACATTATTTTACAATTTGTTTGCTTAGAATCAGCCTACTATTTTTGTATTTCAATTTACAATTTTAAAACTCTTGTGCCTTATTATTTTTATGTAAAGTTGGAAGACTTTTATAAATAATTTTAAAGCAAGAAAATTTCTCTAACTCATTGTCTTCAAGGCAATCTAAATAAATATCTAATTCTTCTAATGTTTTGCACGCAGATATTATTGCAGGATGCAAATTTGACTCAAACATCAATTCAATTCCTAGCATTATAGCACTTCGTTTAGATTTTTTTTCTCTATAATACATTAAATTATATCCTTCTCTAAAACGTGCTCTCATAGAATTTTTATATTTATCTAATGGCAATACATATTTTTGGTCAATAACTTCTGAGATTTTTGCACCTTTGTTTTGTAAAACATCTTTTTTTATGTCTTCTTTTGTATATGGTAAATATACCTTTCCGTCCTCCTCAGAAATTACTAATGTTTTGTTGTCTTCTAAGGTATTTTCTATAACTTTTTCTTCATCTATTTCAAAATTTATTCCATCTTCATTTGCTACAATTTCTGTCAAATTAGTAAGTTTAAAATTTACTGCATTATTTTTTCGTTCCAAATTATCTATAATATAATTAATTTTAAAATCCTGGTTAGTTGTTATTGCATAGTCTTCTCCTTGTTTTTCAATTAATATGTAAACTCCTCCAGAAACTATTCTTAGCATTGTTTCTCTTACTATTATGTATGATGTTTCGTTTGCTTCTGTATATATATTATACTCGTTTTTTTGTAGTTCTATTTTATATTTGTTTTCAAGTAAAATTATTTCAGTTAAATTACCTTCTGTATGCATTTTTATTGCACTTTGGTTATCTGCAATTGTCTCTATATCTTTTAATTTAGGTTTTCTTCCTCGTTTGGCAGGAGTTTTAGCTATTTTTTGAACTTTGTTTTTTACTTTTGTACTTGTTTTTTTACTTACTTTACTGCTTTTTATGCCATCTTCTATCCTAGCTAGTTTTCTCTTTTTTGTTTTTTCGGCAGTTTCTTGTTCAGTTTCATCTTTTTGTTTTTCTTCGCTTGTTTGTTCAATATCTAATCCGCCTACATTACCAAAAATGTCATCTATTTCGTCATCATCATCTATTATTTTGATTATTTTTCCGTTTTTGGGTTGTAATTCTTTGGCAATTTCTGTGTCTAGCTTTTCTGCTTCTTCTTTCAACGTTTTTTTCTCATTTTCAGCTTCGATTTCAGTTTCATCTTCAACGCCAAAATCTATTTTATATACATTATCTTCAATTTCTTTTGTTTTTCTCAATAAATTTCCAGCCATTTTAACCTCCAGTCTTTAGTATTTTTATAATCTTTTTTATAATCGATAACTATTTATTTTATTATACATCATTTTCCATTCAATCTCAATATGTTTTATGTTACATTTGTATTACATTTAACTTGTGTTTGTAATATTATTGTAATATTTTTTGTGACATCAATTATAAAAAGGACACCTCTTGGTATCCTCCTTATATTTTTTAGTAATTGATTTATAATTGGTTTGCAATGTTAAAATTAGTTTGTAGCTCCAACAGTTGAACCTTTAACTAATCCTATATTAACTTTAACTCCTCCACCATGTGATGCATAGTTAATACAGTCAACATCTTGACCTTCTAACCATAAATAAACTCTTAGTCTACAAATTTTATTTGGTGCAATACCGAATTTAGTAGTTCCATCAGAAGTACTTACTAAATCTTGTACACCCTCTTTTATTGTATAATCATCTTCAGATTTTTTATTTGTTTGTAAAGTATTTTGTTTTGCTACTAAAGATTCTGTTCCATCCCATTTATATATATCATCTATATTTTTGTCAACAGCTTTGTCTGACAATGCATATGTAGGAATTTGAGTATCAACATCAAATCCTTGTGTAACACCATCTTTTGGATTATCTAATTTTTTAGGTGCATATTTTAGTGCATCTGATGTAGACCACTTTACTAAGTTATTGTTTGCAACCATATATTCAGCATGGTCCCCAGCATTTGGTTCCCAAATAGCAGCATCGTCTACTTTAGGTTCTGTAGTTCCAACACCAACTCCTGCTGTAGCTTTTAATACCTCATCTTGTCCAGCCATAACATCAGCTGTTCCAATATATCTAGCAAAAGCAATTCTTGCTGTATTTTGTAAACCTGTACTCTTTTTTGAGGCATCCAAAATTTCTAATGATGAATCATAATTTAATTGTAGAATATCATTAGTCTCTTCTTGTTTTGAAGAATTCTTTAAAAATATATCAAATGCGAAAAATCCAGGAAATGTCTTATCTGTAGGTTGTATACCTGTTGTATCTTCTCCTTCATTAGCAGTAAAACCAATCTCACTTAATTTCTTTGAATCATTAATTTTACCTCTAAGCATTTTTAAATAATTATCTGTTGGAGCACCCTTTGAATCTTTTGCAGGTATAGCTAAAGTTGAAACTGGTAACATTTCAGAAGGTGAAATATTGTGATGTCCTGAATAAGCATTATCTATAATATTAACTTCTCCATCTCCATCACCCAACTTAATAGAATTCGACCAACTCTTGGCATCAAGTGAAATTTCCAAACCTTCAGCAACTTGTACAGTACCTGTTAAATTTGTAATAGATACGTTCTTTTGAGTTGAGAACCACGCATATGTTGAAATAATAAATAATACAGCTGCAATCAATATAATAAAAAACATTGCATTCAACTCTGATTTTCTTTTGTTTTTCTGACTTTTTCCCTTCATATTTTTTCTCTCCCTTTTCCTTGTTCTTTTATTTCCTTTTTTTTATTTTAGCCTCATCTTTTTTATTTTTATCTTTTTTCATCAATTAATTTTATTTTACTATCTATTTTTATCTTTGTCAACATTTTTATATTACATTTATATTACATTTTTGTGTCAATTTTGGGTCGTTTTTTTTGACAGCACTGTCAAAAAAAACGACCCAAAATTGACACAAAGTTGTTCAAATTGTTATTTTATCACATTCAAAACTTCATCCTGTCCCACACCATCAAAATTATAATAAGTATCAGGAATATTCCCAACAATAACATGCTCAGCCAGAACCACCTGATTAACAACATTTTCCTTATAAATCTTCAAAGGAGTAGCAACCTTCATATCACAACTAAAATTCACCCACACCCTGTGCAAAGTCTGATTAATGCCTTGAGCAACAAACTCACTCTTAATTTCAGTATCTAATGTACCCAACATCGAAAAACTTATTGGAATACTAGGTCCATACTCTGCAAGCCAATATGAGCCGGTCAAACTCCCAAAAGGAATATAAATTTTACTCTTCTCCATCTTTTCAAATTCATTTTGAATGCTTTCTGTCAAATCAGAAATCATATTATTAATAGGAAGGACATTTGCCCTTATCACTGTCACATTTCCAGTTTCATCTCTTTCAACAGTATACAGTTCTTCGTACTTATACTTTTCCATAACAACTGTCGACTGCTGATTGGTAATAATAGTAGCCTTGTATTTTAGCCTTTCCTCACACAAAGCTTCAAACATCGGATCTATCCTTCTAAATGCCGTCCTTAATGCCACAAAAGCAATTATTATCACAGCAATCAAAACAACACTTTTTCTCAATTTATAGATTTTATACTTATTATAATTAGAAGGAATTTTGCTCTTTCTGCATTTTCCGCCACGTTCACCACCAAAATTTCCTAACACAAATCTCCTTCTTGAATAAATCTTATCAATTTTATCCATTCGCACCACTCAAATTTTATGCCAGAACAATTGGCTCTTTCGCTCTTTTAAGTACAAATTTAGGAATATAGATTTTTTCTCCGGCATTTAATTTATTTGGATTTTCCATCCCATTCACTCTAGCAATATCATCAACCGTGCTTCCGAACCTTCTCGCAATTTTCCACAAAGTGTCCCCTGCTTTAACCACATAAATAACAACGCTGTAATCTTCCATTTCGTCATCTTCTTCCATAGAAATGTTTGAAATTACGGGAATTGTTGAATTTCTATAAGCACTAACCTCGAAGCTCAAATCAATATTTACGCTGACTGTTCCAGCTTGATTTTCAAAACTTTGTGAATCTATGTCTATATTGGTATCAACTTTGCAATCGTCTAGACCTTCAATTCCATCCACTGTCTGTTCAAAAGGAACCACTGACTTTTTGGAATTAATTGTACTTGTAGTTGACTCCATAAAAATAAAGTTAAGTTCAACCTCTCCCTCAAATTTGATTTTGCCATTCATCTTATTTTGTTTCTCGATAGTTGGATTTACCTCAACATCAATAATCTTGCTTTGCTCTACATTCTGCAATTCTGGCAAATTGACCTTTTCCCTGATGCTACACGTACTTTTCCTACATTGTTTGTTAGATATTGTATTAACCATCGTCTGGTCAAAATCCATCTTTTCGCCAGGGCAGTACATATCTTGAATGCTCTTAATTTCTTTTTCTTCATACACGATGCAAGAAATTTCAACTTCCATCTCAATATATACAGTGTGCTCCTCCACTGAATTAGGCTTAATGATGATGTTCTTAATTAAATAAGAAGGCTCGCAAATATTATCTTCCTTTATGTTTGGCATATCGATAAAACCTACAAGTGGTAAACGATTTCTAGTAGTGCAAATTCTGCCATCCTCAGTTAAATAAATTAGTTTAACTTCAACCTCTGATTTAGCCAAAATTTTATTATAGCTAATTTTGATATCTTTATCAACCAAGCAAACTTGCTCGCCCAAAATCTCTGCAAGATTATCTGTAGTAGGAATCGAAATATTTTCTTTAATAGATGACTTTGTCATCCCATCACCTAGTAAAGAATTTACCCTCATAGATTTGCTAAGCACTTGAATATTGCTGTCATTCATGTCTGTTATAATATCAATCGGATCTGTTGAATACACCTTAATTGACACCTCAACAGAAGCTTTTATAGCAATCTTTCTTCCATTCAAAATCTTACATTCAATCAGTTTTATAGTAGGCGTCAAATCAGCGTTCATTCCCTCCTGCAAATCTGGAACACTTATCGTCTCAGAGAAATCCAATCCTGTATTCAATCCCCTAATATTATCATTCATATTCTCTCTCGAGCTAGTATCAGCAAGATACATTATATATGTAAGAACATTTCCATCAATTCTTATTTTTCCATCCATCATCTCTTTTTTATATATGCATATGGTTCCACTCGTGTTTACAGTACTTAATATATCAGGCTTTGAATCTGGCACTATCATGTCACCTTGTATACTTATCATTTCTTTTTTTTCACAGATAACTTTTTTAACTTTTAAAGTCTCTTTTGTCATATTTATTTCCATGAAAATAACCTCCTCTACTTCTTTTTTTATTAATGTATATGCAGGCTATTAGTGGGTTATGACATTTTTTTGTCAATTTGGTGTCAGTGTTTTTCTTGGCCCCCTGTCAATTTTGGGACAGATTTTTTCTTGACAAAAATGCAAAAAAATCCGATGCCATAAATTAGCATCGGTTTGAATCAATTTATTATTCTGCTGATTCTTCTGTTTCAGGAGCTTCATAAGCTTCTAAGATAGCTTTTTGAATCTTCTCTCTTGTTTCAGCATTGATTGGATGAGCTATGTCTTTGAATTCTCCGTTTGGAGTTTTTCTGCTTGGCATAGCAATGAATAATCCATTTTGACTTTCGATAACTTTGATATCATGGATAACAAATTCATTATCGAATGTTACAGAAGCAACAGCTTTCATTCTGTTCTCTGAATTTACTTTTCTTAAACGTACGTCTGTTATTTGCATTGTGTGCACCTCCACTGTTTTTAAATTTTGTACATATGTATTTGTATCTTATGTACTATTATATTATTCTCCAACAAAAATTTTTTCCCCTCTTTTTTTTACAAATTTTTTATTATATTTTTATTTTTTTCGTCATTTTTTTACAAATCAATAATTTAAATATATTTTGTAAAAGATTTTGTAGCAAAAATCTTGAATTTTACATTATATAAGTATATAATAATAAAACAAAAATAAGGAGTGTTTATAATGCCAAATATTAATAATATAAAAAAATATAAAAAAATACATATGATTGGTATTGGTGGGGTTAGTATGAGTGGGATTGCTGAAATCCTTGTAAATTGGGGATTTTCAGTTTCTGGCAGTGACCGCACTGATTCTGAACTTTTACATATACTAAAAAATTCAGGAATCCAAATCTTTATTGGTCACAATGCTCAAAACGTTGTAGGTGCTGATTGTGTTGTATACACTGCTGCAATTAGCAAAGATAATCCTGAATTAGTCCACGCTAAAGAGCTTGGAATTCCAACTATCGAAAGATCTGATTTTCTTGGCGAACTTACCAGATGCTACAAAAATACTATAGCAATTTCTGGAACACATGGAAAAACAACTACCACTTCACTTGTTTCATTATGCTTTATTGAAGCATTGAGAGATCCAAGTATTCAAGTTGGTGCAATTATTAAAGAACTTGGCGGAAATTACAGAGTTGGAAATAGTGAAAACTTTATAATTGAAGCTTGTGAATATGTTGAAAGCTTTTTAAAATTCAGTCCAAGGTCAGAAATAATTTTAAATATTGATAACGATCATTTAGATTATTACAAAAATCTTGAAAATATTAAAAAAGCATTTATTAAATATGTAAAATTATTGCCAGAAGATGGGCATTTAATAATTAATGCAGATGATTTAAACTGCTTAGATTTACCTGTGTATTCTAAGGCTCCAGCCATAAAATATGGAATTGAAAATGATGATGTTGATTTTTTAGCCCAAAACATAGTTTTTAGTGAAGACGGATTCCCTGAATTCGATGTTTATAAATATGGTGAATTTTTCGGACATTTTAAATTATCAATTCCAGGCAGACATAATGTTTTAAATGCTTTAGCTTGTATAGCTCTTTGCGATGCATATGATATTTCTGTAGAAACAATAAAAAGTGCTATAGAGAATTTTAAAGGTGCTGATAGAAGATTTGAATTTAAAGGAATGGTAAATGGTGCAAAAGTTTTTGATGATTATGGTCATCACCCTACTGAAGTTTCTGCAACTGCTAAGGCTCTAAAAAATAAGAAATATAATGAATCTTGGGTTGTTTTCCAACCTCATACTTATAGTAGAACTTTCAATTTGTTAAATGATTTTGCTAATGCATTACTTTCTTTTGACCACATAATCGTTACTGATATTTATGCAGCAAGAGAAACTAACACTTACAACATCTCTTCAAAAGATTTAGCTGATGCTATTGTAAAATTAGGGAAAAATGCTCAATACATTCCTGCTTTGGAAGATTGTGCAAAATATTTGAAAGAAAATGTTAAAGAAAATGATATCGTTTTAACTTTAGGTGCTGGTACTGTTACAAATATTGGTCCTATGATTGTTGAATAATTTAAAATATTTGTTTTAATAATAAAAAGTCTAGAATCTTGAATGGTTCTAGGCTTTTTTATACTGCTAGAAAAAATAAAAGGAAAGTTACTTTGAACTTTCCAAAATCATTTGTACTACAAAAGTAGCTGAAAGTTAAGTTAAATACATAAAATTTCATTCAAAAGTTTTACGAAAATTTGTTTCTTTTATATTGATTTATTTTATATTATATACTATAGTGGTTTGCATAAGAAATGAAATATCTTCATACCCCAAATTTTTTCTCTATCTGTTCTACTAGTTCAAACAAATACATCATTGGTGCCAACGAAGTAGTTATTTACAACTTTTGGCTCTCTTGACGATTGATACAAATATCAATCAACTTTCTTTATTATATTATATATTATATCATTTTTTTAATATAATACAATACAAATAACTAAAAAATATGATAATATTAATAAAAACATATTTTCATTATAAAGCAAAGATATATTTATACGATAAAAAAGTATAGCTTTTCTTTATAATATATAGTATAATTATTTCATGAAATTTTATTGAGGTGTTTTATGAAAGTTTATGATGTTTGCATTATTGGTGCTGGACCATGTGGTCTAACTACAGCATTGCAATTAAGTAAAAAATATAAAATATGCATTATGGAAGTAGGTAGAGAATTTGAGAAAAGAATATGCTCACTAGATGTAAATAAAAAATGCAATGAGAATTGCAATCCTTGTAATATAATTACAGGATTTGGAGGATGTCAATTCATTGATGGCACAAAAGCGTGTTTTTACCCAGCAGGCTCTGGTTTATTTAATTTTAACTCTAAAGAAGAAGTTATATCAAATTACAACTATATAGAAAATTTATTAGTGAAATATGGAAAGCCTATAAGAGAACAAGTAAACGAAGAAAAGAAAAATAAAATAATAAATGATTTCTATAAACATAATATTGAGGTTAAATATTACAATGCTCAAAAGGTAGACAAAAACATTATGCAGTCTATTGGAATTAAAATGTATAAAGAACTAATTAAGAATGGAGTTGATTTCTTTTATAATGAAGAATGTCACTATATTGATAAAGATAAATATTTTATCATTTATTCAACAAATAAAATAATTAATGCAAAAAAAGTAGTTTTAGCAACTGGAAGGTATGGGGGATTATTTTTAAATAAATTATCATCAAAATTAGGAATAGAATATGAAAATAATAATTTTGTCGGAGAAATAGGAATAAGAATAGAAATGCCGTACAATATTTTTAGTTCAATTGATAATGTTTTTAATGATATAAAATTAAAAAGAAAAATAGACGATTTTAATGAGATTAGGTCTTTTTGTCAGAACTATAAAGGTATAGTAAGAAAATGTGTATTTGATACAGAAAATGGTAAAATGTCTTCTTTGGATGGTTGCATATTAGGACCAGAAGAAAATAATACGCAAAATATAAATATTGCTATTCATCATAGAAAAAAAGATATAGCAGAAATAGAAATGTTTAAAGACATGATTTTAAAAGCAAATAAAGAAGGTAAACCTATTGCTCAAAATATGAGTTCATTCCTCAATAATACGAATAACTGCAAGTTTAATGAAAAATACTGTACTATGAAAGATTTTGTTGTTGATAATGCTAATAAATATTTACCAAAGGAAACGTTAAAATACATAAAAGAGATGATTATTGATATTGATAAAGTTCTACATGGATTTGCTAATAAAGATAATATTGTCTACTCTCCTTCTTTTGAACTTGGTGGAGATAAGTATAAACTTTCAAAAGGTTTTGAAACTAATATTGAGGGACTATATATTGGTGGTGATGCTTGTGGATTCTTCAGAGGATTAATGCAAGCAATGATATCTGGAAAAATAATAGGTGATGATATAATTAATAAAATGGGGGTATAAATATGAATGAAAAAGATTATATTGAAATTAACAGAGCATCTTACGATATAGTTGCCAAAGAATACAAGACGAAATATAAAAATAATGATGGTGCTAATAAGTTTTACGAAATATTACAAGAATTTGTTTTAAATAAGAAGAACAATGGTATTTCAAAAATGTTAGAAATCGGTCCAGGAGTTGGAACTTTATTAAGAATATTTGAAGAAAAAGATTTTAGAACTACTGCTGTTGAATTATCTGAAAATATGGCTTCTTTAGCTTGTGAAAATTCTAGTAATTCTGTCATTATAAATGGAAATATTCTTGATATTAACTTTATGCCTAAACAATTCGATTTTATTTTAGCAATGGCAGTTATTCACAATTTTCCAGAAGATGACTTAATAAAATTGCTAAATAAAATAAAATTTTGGTTAAAAGACAATGGGTACTTTATTCTAGATACTACTAATAATCCAATTACCGAAGCAGGTTTTTTCGAAAAAGAAGATTACAACAACAATGTAGTAAGGTATAGGAGAAAATGGAAAAAAGAAGATTTAGAATTATTTATGCAAAATCAAGGATTTTTCATTCAAGATAGTGTTGTTTATAAAGATACTACTTCCAATAAAGAATGGCTTATTTATAGTTTTAGTGTAAAATAAACAAATAAGAGACTAGAGAATAGTAATGAAATCTAGCCTCTTTTTTCGTTACAATATTATATTTTATTTATATTATTGAATAAATATAAGGCAGTTTGGCTTTGTTCTTCTTTTGTCATTTCCATAATTTTAGCCATTGCAAACATTATAAGAGGATATTTAGAAAAATTTACTAAAGTAGTTCTATATTCGATGTCAATTTCTTTTAGTAAATTATCAAAGTACTTGTATACTTCAGTTTTATTATACTTTATATTAGTAGAGTTACTATTACTCATACATATTGACAATCTTAATTTATCTTTTATATCCATATCATTTATCATATTTATTAAATATTTAACTTTTTCATTTTCCATATTCAAATTACCTCCATATTAAAATCTTGTATCATTTTTCTTTTTATTTTTTTTATCTTTATTAATCTCATCTGTAGGCTTTACATTTCTAGCTATACTAATTGCAATTTCATTTTCATCTTCAGTAAATATACCATTTTTGTATAGATCATCACTTACTATTTTATAGTTATTATCTTTGTCATAGCAAATTCGCTTATGAAAATGTCTCATAATTCTATACCAGAAGTCTTTAAATTTCTGTAATTCTTGTTTTATTTTTTCTTTTTCAGCTTGTAATTTGCTAATAATTTTATCTTTAGCAGATAACTCTCTTTTCAATTTATTAATTTCATCAGTTTTTAACTCTAATTGATATTTTAGTGAAGAATTTTCTTGTGCTATTTCAAAAGAACTATGTTCAAAATCTTTAACAGTCATATTTAAGTCATTTACACTTCTAACTGTTTTAGTAATATCTTTTACATCTTTTGTAAAATTTTTGATTTTTTCAACATCCTCGTTTGAAATAAGATTATTATTTTTATTAAGTTTAGATGGTTTTAGTTTATCTAATATTGAATTTATATCTTTACTGCTATTGTCTAATTTTTCTGTTTGATTATTTGCTTCAGCAAGTTTTTGTGCGTTCTTGTCCAACTGTTTCTTAAATTTTTTATAATTACTCATATCTTTTACATTTATATCTTGATTTCTACCTTTTTGTTTTTCTTTTAGTCTAGTATCAACTTCATAAAACTTATTATATGACTTAATACAAGCATTTCTCATTTTGTTTTGTATATCAGTTAATGATGTTTTAGTAAATAGCTTGCTTTTTCCAACTTGTTTTTTCATCCCTCTAGTACAATTTTCAACTACTGGTACACCTACAATGTGCATATGTGGAGAAGTTTCATCAAAATGTATTGTAGCATTTGCTATTTTAAAAGTTGGTACAATTTTAGTTAAATCTTTTATTTGTTCATTATATACATCAATCATCTTTAATCTACATTCTTGGTCTTTATCGTTCCAAAAATCCATATCTCCAAGTTCTATTATGATTTCACAAGCTATATCGTTTTGAGATTCACATACTTTTTTGAAGTAGTCTTTGATTTTTCTATTTTCACGAGTTTGTTTATTGTTATATTCCAATTTAGATTCTTCAAATTCTTTTAAGTACAAATCTTTTACATCATTTATAATGTTATCTGTACCATAAATAACTCTAATTAATTTTTTGTTCTTATCATAATCTCTTAAATTATGCTTATTAACTCTAGATAAATCATTTGCATTTTGAATTGCATTATTGGAAAGAGATGTAGTACCAGATACATTATCTTTTGATACTCTTTTGGCTAATTTACTTTTGTTTTTATCACTACCTAAGTGAAATGAATATGCTAATTCTTGTTCCATCAAAAGCACCTCCTTAAACTTGCTTCGAAGCACAGGACTTTGACTCTGTCATAAGTCCTAACCCAGTAGGAATAAGTTAAGTACACTTTAATTTTTATTAAAAATATATTTTATAAAAGACAGCTAAACAGATATAAAATTATAGTTCCAAAAGTAGTGAAATTGAATTTTAGGAGGTTTTTATTATGGTAGAGATAACTTATCACAAAGAGGGAGATTATTTTATTCCTGACTTATATTTAGAGAAAGAAGATTACGAAAATAATTATATTATTGGAAAATATGGGCATTTAAGATTAGAATATTTAAAAAATCATAAAAAGGCTGAATATATAATAATGTTCATGAACAAGACTTTGAGAAAGCATATTGTTGAAATTGATAAACAAGCTAAAGAAAGATTTGAAATACTTATGAAACAAATGCTAGAACAAAATCCTATTGATGAAAACTTGAAAAATACTGACCCTTTAAAATGGACTGGACTTATGAATAATTATAAAAATTCGGCTGAAGAAATTATATTAAATGAATTTATTTATATTTAAAAATCCACTTGACTTTTGCAAACAATTGTTTTAAAATATATTCAAGATTTACAGAGATTGGAAGTGATGTTTATTTATGAAAAATGAACTTATAAAAACAGAAATAATAGTAAAAGACACGCCTATAAGTGTCATTAGAATTGATAAAACAGATTTTATATCGTTAACTGATTTAGCTAAATATCAAAATTCAAGTGATCCATCTTTTACAGTGAAAAACTGGTTAAGAAGAGTTAGTACAATTGATTACATAGGTCTTTGGGAAAAATTACATAATCCTAATTTTAATTTGGTCGAATTCGACCAAATTAAAACTGAATATGGCAAAAACTCTTTTGCAATGTCTCCTACACAATGGATAAAAAGAACAAATAGTTTTGGAATTATTTCAAAAGGCGGTAGATATAGCATTGGAACATTCGCACACCCAGATATTGCTTTTGAGTTTGCAAGTTGGTTAAGTCCAGAATTTAAGCTATATTTAATAACTGAATTTGAAAGACTAAAAATTAACGAATCATATCAAAATAAAATTGAATGGTCTGTAAAAAGGGAATTATCTAAAACTAATTATATTATTCACACAGATAGTATAAAAGAATTTATTGTTCCAACATTAACTGAAAAACAAAAACAATATGTATATGCAAATGAAGCTGATGTTTTAAATGTTGCTTTATTTGGAATGACAGCAAAAGAATGGAGAGATAAAAATCCTAATTTAGACGGAAATATTAGAGATTATACAGGCATCTTACATTTAGTTGTTTTGGCAAATCTTGAAAATTTAAATGCTGAAATGATAATGAGTGAAATTTCTCAAAGTGAAAGAATTGTAAAACTGAATAATACAGCTAAAAAACAATTAGAATTATT
>ERZ827512.561-NODE-561-length-47004-cov-8.968093_pt1 | contig 47004 bp, 44 predicted proteins | sample MGYA00519916_ERZ827512 | MGnify/ENA primary metagenome ERZ827512 (study PRJEB31778, sample SAMEA3449335) | human gut metagenome | biome: human gut; feature: human-associated habitat; material: faeces | place: United Kingdom | collected 2010/2012 ... | reverse complement strand
GGAACATCCTGCTGCAGATCCTGGAGGACGGCATTGTCACCGACTCCCAGGGCCGGAAGGTGGACTTCAAGAATACCATTATCGTCATGACCTCCAATGTAGGCGCCAAGAACATCACCGCCGACGCGGCGCGCCTTGGCTTCGACGGCAGCGAGAAGGGCGAGAAGGAGTCCGAGGAGGTGCGGTTCAGCCGCATCCGCGACGCCGTGATGGCCGACCTGAAGCGGACGTTCCGCCCCGAGTTCCTGAACCGTATCGACGAGATCATCGTGTTCCGTCAGCTGACGGAGGACAACATCCGCCAGATCGCCCGCCGTATGCTGGACGTTACCGGCGCGCGCATGGCCCAGCAGGGCATCACGCTGGCAGCGGACGACGACGCCGTGGCCGAGCTGGCCCGGGACGGCTTCGATCCCCAGTACGGTGCGCGGCCTCTGCGTCGTGCCATCCAGAACATGGTGGAGGATGCTGTGGCCGAGAAAATGCTGGAGGGCGAGCTGAAGTCCGGCGACACCGCACACGTGCGGCTGCGGGACGGCAAGGTGGTCATCGAGAAGTAAACAAAAAGAGTGCCTGACGGATTCCTCCGCAGGGCTCCTCATCTGTATAAAACCTCCTATTGCTCTGGTAATGTGGTTGCCAACCCTTTACCAGTGTACCGCAATAGGAGGTTTTACTTATGAGGGGCCGGAATCGTTCATGCCCCGGGCGCCCTGCATCCAACAGGAATTCGGTGTGAAGAATTCTGACGCGGCGGTGAAGCCGTCGATCGCCCCCTACCGCTCCAGCACCGGCAGAAGTACCTGTGTGATGAACTTTGCGGGGTCCTTGTGCTGAGGCGGGCCCTCCAGATAAATACGGCGGATCGTGCCCGCAGGCGTAAGCCCCTGTTCCCGTGCGCTGGTCAGGAGCTGCTCCACCACCGCAGGCAGCTGCTCATACGCACCGTGGTGGTAGAGACTGAGGGCCGGCGCTGCCGGCAGGGTCTCCACGTACTCCCCCCGGCTCTCCGGCGGGATAGCCACGCAGAACGCCACCTGATCCGGTTTGTCGATGGGTGACTCCACCAGGTACATCCGGTGGGAGATGTCCGTGCCGTAGAGCCGCATCCCCTCCAGCGCAGTGCTGCGGAGCAGCGTCGTCCGCTCCGCCACGGTGGCCGCCGCGCACACGCGGCGATAGACGGTCTGCGGCAGCAGTCGGATCAGCTTCACCTGCGGCGGCTCCGCGCCGGACCGCTCCCGCAGGCTCTCGATATGCCGGTCCAGCTCATCCCGCTGCGCCTCCAGCCGCCGGATCAGCGGCGCCAGCGCGAAGTCGCCGTCAAAATATCCGAGGACGTCGCTGAGGGACAGTCCCAGGTTCTGCAGGATGCGGATGGTCCGGAGCTTGACGAAGGTATCAATGGTATAGTAGCGGTTTCCCGTGGCGCCGTCCTTGACATCCGGCCGGATCAGCCCGAATTCCTCGTAGTAGAGGATGGCGCGGCGTGTGATGTTCAGCGCCCGCGCGACTTCGCCGATAGAAAACAGATCTCGTTCTTTTTTCATAAAATCCCCCTGAAAACGCAAAAAACTCTTGCATCGCACGTTAACGTACGGTGTATGATACCATCATACAGAAAATCGGTAAATATGCAAGGATTTTTCACGGGCAGCCGAGGCTGCCCATCCGCACGTCCGCGCATGACCGAAAAATGCGAGCACATACGCTGAAGGAGGCCCACATGAAGAAACGAGTATTGAGTCTGTTCATGGCACTGGCGCTCTGCCTGACCATGCTGCCCACGGCGGCATTCGCAGAGACGTCCGATGCCGCCGCACAGACGGCAGGCGGCACCACCGATACCGGCGGCGCCTACACCATCGACAAGGACACCGCCGCGCCGGACCAGGAGGAGCGCGATGCGCTGTCCGTATGGGCCTTGCGCGCGGAGAGCAGCGAACACGCCCACTGCGTCTGCGGCGTCAAGGGCTGCGAGAAGTGGCTTGTTACCGCTTCCGGTTCCCACACCAAAGCCATCTCCTTCTCCGACAATGCGATCTCGCAGGACGCTGAGGGACTGAAAATAAACGGCACGGTATGGGAGAAAAGAGAGCTCAAAACCTCCGACAATGCCGTTGTCGGATATTATTACAGGCTCCCCGCGGGCGACTACTATCTGACCACCGACCTCGATCTGGAGGACGCTTATATCGCCACCGCCACGGGGACAGTCAACCTCTGCCTGAACGGCCACAGCATCCAGACCACCGCTAAGCGCACGATCTGTGTCAGCAATGAGCGGACGACGGCGACGCTGAACCTGTGCGACTGCAAGGGGACCAGCGGCACCTACGGTGAGATCACCCGCACAAGCGGCGCCAGCGGTGTCGGCGTAGAGGTGCGTACCGAGAATAAGTTCAATATGTACGGCGGCCGCATTACCGGCAACAACAGGAGCGGCGTGGATACGAGCGGCGGCTATTTCACCATGTACGGCGGTGAGATCACCGGCAACAGCATCAGCAACAGCGACGCCCAGGGCGGCGGCGGTGTGACCATCGGAGGCCAGTCGTTCACCATGTACGGCGGCAGCATCTCCAACAACAGCGCCGACTATGGCGGCGGCGTGGGCTGGTACAGCTACGGCAAGTTTTATATGTACGGCGGCGAGATCACCGACAACACCGCCACTACTGCGGGCGGCGGCGTGTATACGCGCAACGACCGCGTCTATGTCAAGGGCGCGGTAAAGATCACCGGCAACTCCACCACAGACGGCAAGGCCAATAACGTCTGCCTGGGCAGCGTAAGCGGCTACCCCAGTGATCATTTCGTCCTGGACGGAGCGCTGAAGGAGGGTTCGAAGCTGGGCGTGACGCTGAGGGACGGTCACGATGGCCTGATCACCAAGGGCTGGAAAGCCAAAATGCCGGATGTGACAGCCGACCAGCTCACCGATTACTTTATCTCGGACGCTTCCGGAATGAAGTTCGACCTGAACAGTGCCGGCGAGGTGACGCTGACTGCGATCCCGCACAAGCACCTCCTCTGCGGCACGGCATGCAGCCATGGCGGGGAGACGCACACCAATGTCCTGACCTGGACGGCCGTTTCCGACCTGACGAAGATCACCAGAGCGGGCTATTACTACCTGACTCAGGACATCGAAACGACGGATATCTGGGCGCCCGCCAACGGTGTGGTGCTCTGCCTCAACGGCCACAGCATCATCAATACAAACCATGGCTATACCATCATGGTCCGCAAAGACTATACCTTCACCCTCTGCGACTGCAAGGGCGACAGCGCCGAGTACGGCAGGATCACCCACGCGGAGCAGGCCGACGGCACAAAATACAGCGGTCAGGGCGTATATGCCATCGGCACCTTCAACATGTACGGCGGCAGCATCTCCGGCAATGTCAGCCAGCACAGCAGCGGTGTGCTTCTTGACAACGGAGCCAACAGCGGGGGCAAGGGCACCGCATTCAATATGTATAGCGGCGAGATCACCGGCAACACCGCCACCAATGGCGCGGGCGGCGGCGTGTATGTCTTCGCCAACAGTCCCTTCCGCATGTACGGCGGCAGCATCTCCGGCAATACCGCCAAGTACGGTGGCGGCGGCGTGTATGTCGGCAGCGAAAGCGTCTTCACCGTCTCCGGCAGCGTGACCATCACCGGCAACACCGACAATGACGGCAGCGCCTGCAATGTTCAGCTGGCCAAGGGCAATACCGCAGGCATGACTTTCGCCATCGGCGAGGGCGGCCTGGCTGAGAGCGCCCGCATCGGCGTGACCGCTGATGCTGCGCCCGCCATCGGTGAGCATATTGCCGTTGCCACCGGCGCAGACAATGGCTATTACGAGGGCAGCATCACCAGCGATGCCGGCGGTCAGTACGGCATCCTGCGGGAGGGCGACGAGATCAACCTCTACAACGGCCTGCCCCACAAGCACCTCCTCTGCGGCACGGCATGCAGCCATGGCGGGGAGACGCACACCGATGTCCTGACCTGGACGGCCGTTTCCTCCCTGAGCGAGATCACCAAGGCGGGTCACTACTACCTGACCCAGTCCGTAACGCAGAGCAGCGAGTGGCAGCCCGTGGACGGCGTGGTGCTGTGCCTGAACGGCCACGACATCATCTGCAGCAAGGACGGCGCCAACACGATCAAGCTGGCCAACGGCGGCAGCTTCACCCTCAGCGACTGCAAGGGCACCGGCAGGATCACCCACGCCGACGGACTCACCGGTACCGGCGTGTATCTGGACTCCGCCGGCACCTTCACCATGTATGGCGGCAGCATCTCCGGCAACAGCGCCGCCGAAAAGGGCGGCGGCGTATACATGGACCGCGGCACGTTCCGCATGCTGGGCGGCAGCGTCTCCGGCAACAAGGCCAAATACGGCGGCGGTGTATACGTATACAGCGGCGGGTTCACCCTGTCCGGCGGCACGGTCTCCGGCAACTCGTCCGATGAGGATGGCGCCGGCGTATATGCGGCCGGTACGTTCAACATGACCGGCGGCTCTGTCTCCGGCAACTTCACCACCGATGCCGCGGTCACCGGCTACGCCACCAAGCGCGGCGGCGGTGTGTACGCGGCCGATGTCTTCAACATGTCCGGCGGCACCATCTCCGGCAACACGGCGGCGGAATATGGCGGCGGCGTGTACGTCATCCTGAGCGCCGCGTGTACCATCACCGGCGGCACCATCTCCGGCAACACCTCCGGCAACAGCAAGGGCGGCGGCGTGTGCGCCGGCAACAAGCTCACCGTGTCCGGCGCGCCGTGCATCACCGGCAACCTGGGCAAGGACGGCGCTGCCAACAACGTCTATCTGGGCCGCCGCGAGACCATTCATGTGGGCGGCGCGCTGGAGAGCGGCGCCAGCATCGGCGTCACCACAGCGGACCCCGTCATCGACGGCAGCTATGTCCGCGTCGCCGACGGCACGGGGCTGGCGGCGGATACCACCTCGTATTTCACCAGCGATGCCTATCCCGGCTGCACGAAGCGGCTGATGGGTGACAGCGTCATCTTCTCCAGCGGCACCCTGCACGAGCACGCTGTCTGCGGCAGATCGGACTGCACGGACGCGGCCCACGGCAATACAGCCTGGATCCCCCTGACTTCCGTTGACGGCAAGCTGCTGTACGGTGGGGCCAATGCCTCCAAAAACGGCGATTCGTACATGCTCTACGCCGGCAATTATTATCTGGCCGCCGACATCGAGCTGGACGGCCGGCTCTTCCTGGCCGGTGATGTGAACCTCTGCCTGAACGGAAAGCAGATCACCACAACGAACACCTCGGTATCCGCGGTGGTGGATGACCACTGGGGCCTGACGCTCTGCGACTGCCGGGGCAATGGCCGGATCGCCGCGCCCGGCGAGACTGTGAACGGCGTGTCCTCCAGCCAGAGCTTCACCATGTACGGCGGCACCATCTCCGGCAGCCAGTACGGCGCATACATCTACGATGACCACGGCGCTTTCCGTATGCTGGGCGGCAAGATCACCGGCAGCCAGACCGGTATTTACCGCAACTCCAGCCGGAATTCGCTGACCATCGGCGGCGATGCCAACGTCACCGGCAGCACCAGAAATGTGTATCTGGACTCCGGAGTCCTCACCATCGATCCCAGCCTGACCCAGGCGGCCCGCATCGGCATCACCACATCCCGCCAGCCCACGGACGATGTGCCGGTTCAATTCGCCGCCGGTGCGTCCAACACGGCGCTGGACTACACCAAAATTTTCCTGCCGGATGCGTCCGGACAGGGCTATGTGGTCATGCCGGAGCAGGGTAAGCTCTATCTCCGCAAGCACCAGCACAGCTGGGCCTACACCGCCAGCGGCACCACCATTACCGCCGCCTGCACCAACGCGGACGGCACCTGCCCCGACACCAATGGCGGCAGCGTGACGCTGTCGGCCCCTGACCAGACCCTGTTCTACAACGGCATGGCCCGCGCGGCGTCCTGCACCAGCAGCCTGACCACCGGCGACGCCGCCATCATCACCTACTACGCCAAGCCGGCGGATACCACCGCTCTCTCCGGCGCACCGGTCAACGCCGGCGACTACATTGCCCGCATCCAGCTGGGTGAAGCCTCCGTCAGCGTGTCCTACACCATCGAAAAGGTCCGCCTGCTGGTGACCGCCAACAGCACGGTCATCGACTACGGCACCGCTCCCATGAACGACGGTGTGAGCTTCCTGGGCTTCGTCAACAACGAGGACATCGACGATCTGGACGGAACGCCGACCTACGCCCACACCTACCGCCAGTTTGGCGACGTGGGCGAGTATACCATCACCCCCGGCGGCCTGACCTCCGACAACTACGACATCTCCTTCCTGCCCGGCACGCTGGAGGTGCGGCCCCGCACCGTCACGCTGACGTGGCACAACACGGAGGGCCGTATCTACGCCGACGATGAGGGTGCGATTACCGCCACCGTCAGCAATGCCGTCAACGGCGACCGGATCGGCGTCACCGTCACCGGCGGCGAGCTGACCGCCGGTACTCACACCGCCGCCGCCACCGGTCTCACCGGCGACAAGGCCAAGAACTACCAGCTGTCCACTGTTGACGCGGACAGGACCGTGCAGTACACGGTGGCTCAGGCGGCCCAGACTCTGACCTTCGCCCAGCAGGGCAGCCTGACCAGGACCTACGGCGACGACGCCTTCTCCAACGCGGCGTCCAACAATCGCAGGGACGGCGGCAGCATCACCTACGCCAGCAGCCGCGAGAGCGTGGCCACGGTGGCCTCCGACGGCACCGTCACCATCCACGCGGCGGGCGAAGCCACCATCACCGCCACCGCCGCGGAAACCGCCAACTATCAGCAGAGCGCGGCGTCCTACACCCTGAGGGTGTCCCCGAAGGGCGTCACCATCACCGGCCTGCAGGCGGAAAGCAAGACCTACGACGGCACTGCCGCCGCCGTCATCACCGGCACACCCGCCCTCTCCGGCCTGATGGCCGGGGATGACGTGACCGTGGACGCGGCCCGTGCCGCTGCCGCCTTTGCCGACGCCGATGCGGGAACCGGCAAGACCGTTCTTCTCTCCGGCTACGCCCTCACCGGCGCGGACGCGGCCAACTACACCCTGATCGCCCAGCCCACCGGCATCACGGCGGACATCACCAAGGCCGCCATCACCGTGACTCCCGATGCCGGTCAGGGCAAGACCTACGGCGAGGACGAGCCCACCCTGACCTTCACCGTCTCTGCCGCGGCCAACGGCGAGTCCCCCGCCTTCGACGGTGCGCTGACCAGAGCCTCCGGCAAGAACGCGGGCAGCTACGCCATCGCCATCGGTTCCCTGAAGCTGGCGGACCGCGGCGCCTTCAAGGCCGATAACTACACGCTGGCGCTGGCCCCCGACACCGTTTACTTCCGCATCGACAGGGCGCTTCACGCCGATGTGACCGCCAGCGGCGCGGCCATGTACGGCAACCCCGGTTCCGTGGACCTGCGCAGTCTCATCGCCGACGGCGGCGCGGCCTCTCTGGGCGATGTGACCGATACCGACAGCGTGCTGGACGGCGCGCCCGCCGTCAGCGGCAGCACCCTCCGCTTCGCCTTCCGGAACGAACCGGCCAACGCGGATAAGACCGCCGTCATCGCGGTCCATGTCACCGGCGCGGACAACTATCTGGATTACACCATCACCGTCACCGTCACGGTGGACAGCCGTATCGTTCCCACCGGCCAGCCCACCCTTACGCCCGCCGCCATCACCTACGGCCAGCCGCTGCGCACCATCGCGCTGTCCGGCGCACTGCGGGACGGCGACACCGTTGTGGAGGGTACCTTCGTCTGGAACACGCCGGACGTCATCCTGCCCGCAGGCAGCCAGACCGCCGAGTGGACCTTCACGCCCAGCGGCAGCCGCTACGCCACCACCTCCGGCACCGCCTCCGTGACGGTACGCGAGGCCGCGCTGACGGATGTTTCCGTCCGTCAGGACGGCGCCCTGACCTACACCGGTACCGCCCTGAGCGCCCCGGTGATCACCTCCGCCGCCACCGTGGACGGCTCCGCCGTCACCTTCACGTACAGTCTGGCAAAGGACGGCGCCTACGGCGATGCCGTTCCGGCTCTCACCGATGTGGCTGACCACACCGTGTGGTACAAGGCCGAAGCCGCCAACCATGAGACTGTCACCGGCAGCTTTACCATCACCATCGGCAAGGCGGCGCTGACCAGCGTCTCCGTCCGGCAGGACGGCGCACTGGCCTACAACGGCAAGGCCCAGACCGCCCGGATGGCCGCCTCCGCTGCCACCGTGGACGGCTCCGCCGTCACCTTCACGTACAGCGCGGAGGAAAACGGCATCTACGGTCCCGCCGTACCGGCCTTCTCCGCCGTGGGCACCTACACTGTGTGGTACAAGGCTGAGGCCGCCAGCCACGAGGCCGTCACCGGCAGCGTGGACATTACCATCGACAAGGGTGTCCTGCCCGATCCCACCGTCACGGTGGATGTGACCAACAACTACGCCGCCGCATACAGCGTGGACCTCCGCGCGGTGCTGGATGCCATCCTGCCCGCCGGCTGCCAGCTGGGCGCGGTGGAGTACGGCGGCCTGAACTTCGAGGGCGATGAGACCTATTACGATGTCATGCGCAGCACCCTCTCCAACAAGGGTGTGCTGACGCTGGCCATCAATGCGGTGGACACCGATACGGAGGGTCTGGCGGCCACGGTGAGGGTCATCGTCACCACCGGCAGCTATCAGGACATCACCATCACGGTGCGGCTCAACGCGGTGAACAAGACCATTCCCGCCGGCGGCCCCACCCTCAGCAGGACCACCCTGGACTACGGCCAGCGGCTGGGCACCATCCGCCTGTCCGGCGCCATGCAGGACGGCGACACCGTGGTGAAGGGCGTCTTCACCTGGGCGGAGCCCTCCCTCTGCCCCGCCAGCGGCAGCTATGACGCGGAGTGGTTGTTCACCCCCGAGGACGACAGCCGCTATGCCGCCGTCAGCGGCACATCGGCCATCACCGTCAATGCGCCCGCCGGAAAGACCTACAACGTGGGCGGCACGGTGCTGGAATACGGCATCACCGGCAGCTCCGAGCAGCCTCTGGAGGGTGCAGTCGTCACCATCCGCAGGGGCATGGACATCTACGGCCAGTCTCAGGCTACCGACGCGGACGGCCATTTCCACATCGGCCAGCTGCTCCCCGGCACATACAACGCGGTGATAGCATACAGCGGTAAGACCGTCACCGCCAAGCTTCAGATCGTGGACAAGGACGCGGTGCTGACCGTCCGCATCCCCCGCGAGGATGTCAGCAGCGAGCTGGAGATCGCGGACCCCACCGACCTTACGGAGCACACGGTGGTGGGCGGTCTGGACGCCGAGGCCGAGAAGCAGTTCACCGACGTGGGTGATGCCTCCGTCGCCCTCAGCATGACCATCCGCGAGCAGCCGCAGGATGACAGCAGCGCCGCTCAGAATGCCATCCGCGAGCTGGTGAAGAACAAGACGCTGCGCTTTGTGGACATGACCCTTACCATGGTCCGAAATGGCCAGCTCTCGGAGCTGAAGGACGCGGGGACCGTGCTGGAGATCATCCTCCCCTGCGACACCAGCCGCAGCATCACCGTGGCGCGCTATCACGCGGACGGTAACGGTCAGGCGCAGGCCATGCTCCTGACCCAGAGCACCACCGGCGCGGAGGGCACGTTCTACGTCGACCGCGAAGGCCAGTGCATCCATATCTTCGCCAGCAAGTTCTCTACCTACGCCATCGGCTATGGCCGCACCTCCAACAGCGGCCACGTGCCGGATGACGGCGAAAAGACCTCCCCCACTACCGCCGATGCGGGCCTGCTGGCCTATGGCATAGCGGCGCTGGGCAGCTATACCGGTACGGCGCTGCTGCTGCACCGCCGCAAGCGCGAGGACTGAGCAGGCGCACGAAGCAAAGCCGCCGCCCCGGACACCGAGAATGGTGTCCGGGGCGGCTCCCTTTCCGCTCTCTTTCTCAAATGCGATTTGACTTTTGCGGCACGTTTTGTTATATCGCAGGTAGAGCAAGCGAACCACAGTATTTGGTGATCCAGAGCCGGAAGATGCCGGATACCTCCTGTAAAGCCCCTTGCACATCTGCCCCTCCGCTGGTACAATACAGGAAAATACCGCAAGGAGGGGCAAACATGATCCTGTACTTTTCCGGCACCGGCAACAGCCGCCACGCGGCCCAGCGCATGGCGGACGCGCTGGGCGACACCCTGCTGTCCCTGAATGACCGCATCCGGAGTGGCGACACCTCGCCCGTTGAAACGGGTGAGCGTCTGGTCATCGTCACCCCCACCTACGCCTGGCGCATCCCCCGTCTGGTGCGGGACTGGCTGCTGCGCACGGAGCTCACCGGCGCAAAGCAGGCGTGGTTCGTCATGACCTGCGGCAGCGAGATCGGCCGCGCCAACCACTATAACCGCCAGCTCTGCGTCGAAAAGGGCCTGACCTGCATGGGCACGGCCCAGCTGGTGATGCCGGAGAACTACATCGCCATGTTCGGCGTGCCCCAGGCGGAGGAGGCTCGCCGCATCGTGGCGCGGGCGGAACCGGACATTGACCGCGCCATCGCCGCCGTCCGCGCCGGACAGCCCTTCTCCCCCACCCGCGATCACCTCTACGACCGCTTCATGAGCGGGCCGGTGAACCCCATTTTCTACGCCGTCTGCGTCAAGGCGGGGCCCTTCACCGCCAGTGATGCCTGCACCGGCTGCGGCCAGTGCGTCCGGCGATGTCCCACCAACAACATCGTTCTGCGGGAGGGCAAGCCGGTCTGGGGCAAGGACTGCACCCACTGCATGGCCTGCATCTGCTACTGCCCTGCAGAGGCTATCGAGTACGGCAAAAAGAGCCTCGGCAAGCCCCGCTACCACTTTGAAGCCCTGTGATAAGGAGGCCCGCTATGACACTCTACATCAACGCCTGTGCCCGTCCCGGCTCCCGCACGGACCGTCTGGCCCGCGCCCTGCTGGCCACGCTGGGAGACTACGAGGAGCTGCGGCTCTACGATCTGCCCCTGCTGCCGCTGAACACGGAGCGCCTGGCCCGCCGCGACGCCCTGCTGGCGCGCCGCGCCTATGACGACGATTTCTTCCGCTGCGCCCGTCAGTTCGCGGCGGCGGACAAAATCGTGCTGGCCGCGCCCCTGTGGGACCTGTGCTTTCCGGCGCAGCTGAAGCTCTATCTGGAGAACATCTACATCACCGGCATCGTCACCCGCTACGATGAGGCGGGCTGCCCCGTGGGCCTGTGCCGCGCTCAGAAGCTATACTACGTCAGCACCTCCGGCGGCCCCTTCGACCCGCGATTCAGCTATCAGTACCTCCGCGCCCTGTGTGCGGAGTGCTTCTGCATCCCCGAGACGGAGCTCCTGATGGCGGAGAATCTGGACGTGGACGGCAGCGACCCCGAGGCCATCCTGCGGGACGCCATGAGCCGGTACGGCCTGACGCCCCAGCCCTGAACAGAAAAGTGCCCGAGGCCATGGGCCTCGGGCACTTTTTCTCCTGTTCTGCCTATTTTGCTCAGTCGCCCACGCCGGTGTGGACGACCTTGCCCATGTTCCACAGCAGCGCCACACGCCGCGCGGCCTCCAGCCGCTCCTCCGGCGTATGATACTCCGCATGGGCGGTCTCGGCGCCGCAGTCCATGCAGCACACGGAGACACTCCAGCCCTGCTCATCCTGCACGGCACCGACGCCGCGGCAGACAGGGCAATCCTCCAGTTCGATCTCAAAGATAGGGTCCATCATCGTTCCTCCTCATTTCGTTGTCCGTTCATAGGCCAGCCGCGGCGTACCGTCCGCCACATGGATGACGCCGCACTGCACAAAGCCCGCCCGCTCCATGCACCGCTGCATGGTATCGTTGGCCGCATGTGTGTCCGCTCGCAGGTGGCCGCACTGCGTGGCCGCCCAGGCCGCCGTCTCCGCGAACACACCGCGATGGCTGCCGTCGCTGCCCAGCCGGTGGATGGTGCCGTAGGGACTGTCGTCCCGCCACGCGCCCCGGATGCGCCGGTAGGTCGGGTCCTCGCCCAGAATGAAGGCAAATACGGCATACACGCCGCCTCCGTCCTCCAGCACGTACAGCTGCCCCGCCGCCAGATCCTGCCGCAGCAGTTCCTCCGACGGGTAGCCGTTCACCCACTGGGCGGTGTTGCCGTGCGCCCGCATATACCGCCGCGCCACATTGTAAATGGTCAGGATGCGGGGCAGATCCTGCTCTCTCGCCGCCCGTACCATCAGTTTTTCAGGCTCTGCAGCGGCGCAGGGATGCGTCCGCCGCGGGCGATAAAGTCGGCGCTGGACGCCTCGTGTACCGGCATCACCGGCGCGGAGCCCAGCAGGCCGCCCATCTCCACCATGTCGCCCACATCGGCCCCCTCCACGGGGATCACACGCACGGCGGTGGTCTTGCTGTTCACCATACCCACCGCCGCCTCATCGGCGATGATGGCTGCGATGGTCTCGGCACTGGTACTCCCCGGCACGGCGATCATGTCCAATCCCACGGAGCACACGCAGGTCATGGCCTCCAGCTTGTCGATGGTCAGGGTGCCGTCCAACGCGGCGGCGATCATGCCCTCGTCCTCCGACACGGGGATAAACGCGCCGGACAGGCCGCCCACGTGGCCGGACGCCATGACGCCGCCCTTCTTCACCGCGTCGTTCAGCAGGGCCAGCGCCGCCGTGGTGCCGTGGGTACCGCAGACGGCAAGGCCCATTTCCTCCAGAATGCGGGCCACGCTGTCGCCTACCGCAGGGGTGGGCGCCAGCGACAGATCCACGATGCCGAATGGCGTATCCAGCCGCCGGGACGCCTCCGCCGCCACCATCTGACCCATGCGGGTGATCTGGAACGCCGTTTTCTTGATGGTCTCCGCCACCACGTCAAAGGGCTGCCCCTTGCAGGACTGCAAAGCGTGGTACACCACGCCCGGGCCGGACACGCCCACGTTGATGACGCTGTCCGCCTCGCCCACGCCGTGGAACGCACCGGCCATGAAGGGGTTGTCCTCCACAGCGTTGCAGAACACCACCAGCTTGGCGCAGCCCAGCCCATCCTGAGCGCGGGTCAGGTGGGCCGTCTCCTTGATGATGCGCCCCATACGGGCCACAGCATCCATGTTGATGCCCGCCTTGGTGCTGCCCACATTGACGCTGGAGCACACCAGCTCCGTCTGGGCCAGCGCCTGAGGAATGGATCGCAGCAGCAGCTCGTCGCCCTTGCTGAAGCCCTTCTGCACCAGAGCGGAGTACCCGCCGATAAAGTTGACGCCGCAGGTGTGGGCCGCCCGATCCAGTGCCATGGCGAAGGGCACGTAGTCCTCGGTGTCGCAGCTCCCCGCCACCAGCGCCATGGGCGTCACGGAGATGCGCTTGTTGACGATGGGGATACCGAACTCGCTCTCGATGTCCTCACCGGTGCGCACCAGCTTCTCCGCCCGGCGGCAGATCTTGTCGTAAATTTTCCGGCAGCAGCGATCCGCGTCCTCGCTGACGCAGTCCAGCAGGGAGATGCCCATAGTGATGGTGCGGATGTCCAGGTGCTGCTTGTCGATCATGTCGATGGTATCGAAAATATTCTGCAAACTCAGCATGTCGCGTCCCTCTTTTTTACAGCTTGTGCATGGCGTCGAAGATGTCCTCCCTCTGGATGCGGACAGACAGTCCCCGTCCCTCGCCGTATTCCTTCAGGGCGGTGCGCAGCCTGTCAAAGGGCTCCTGACACAGCGCCAGGTCCACCACCATCATCATGGTGAAATATCCCTCCATAATGGTCTGACTGATGTCCAGCACATTGATCTCGTAGGCCGCCAGCGTGTTGCACACACCGGCGATGATGCCCACCTGATCCTTACCCACCACAGTTACGATCGCTTTCATGTCCTTCACTCCTTCTTTGGATGATATTTACTCCATCTCGTCCAGCGTCAGCTGGAACGAGCCTAAAAAGTGCTCACGGAAATACCGCAGTTCCGGCATGTCGTAGCTCTCCAGCGCCTCCGCCGTCTGCCGCGCCGCCTGCCGGAACTCCTCGTTTCCGGCCTTCAGCTCCTCCAGGCATTTGATATGGGCGCTGAGCTTGTCCGCCGCCTTCACCAGCTTCTCCACCTCCGCATCGGCGGGGCGCAGGATGTTCTCATAGATGGGCCGCAGCTCCGGCGGCAGCATAGCCAGCAGCTTCTGGTCCGCCACCTCCTCCACCTTGCGGTAGGCCTCCCGTATCTCGGGGTTGAAGTATTTGATGGGCGTGGGCATGTCGCCGGTGAGGATCTCCCCCGCGTCGTGGTACAGCGCCGCTGCGGCCACCGCACCGGCATCCACCTGCCCGCCGAAAAACTCGTTCCGTATCACTGCCAGCGCGTGGGCCAGCACCGCCACCTGATGGCTGTGTTCCTGAATATTCTCCCGGACGCTGTTGCGCATCAGCGCCCACCGCTCGATGTAGCGCATCCTGTCGATATAGGCGAAAAAGTGATTCATTATGTCAACTCCCCTCGCAGTATCTCCCCGTCGACGCCAGTGATCTTCACATCCAGTATAACGTTATGCAGCCCATCCGCCGCCACGCCGACTTCCATATAGTTGGGGGCGTGGCCGGTGTAGAGGCCGTCCTTGGCCTGCTCAAACAGCACAGGGTACACCTGCCCCACGCAGCCCTCCAGATACGCGCGGTGCATCCGCTCCGCCGCCTGTCCGGCCCGGGCAGTCCGCTGCTCCTTGACGGCGGGCGGCACCTGCCCCATAGCCGCGGCCTTGGTACCGGGGCGGATGGAATAAGGGAAGATGTGCATGGCTGCGAAGCCGCATTCCTCGATGAATGCCAGTGTCTGGTCGAACTCCTCCTCCGTCTCCTCCGGAAACCCGCAGATGAGATCCGTGGTGACGGCGGGCCGGTGGAAATACTGGTTCAGCAGCCGCACCGACTCCCGAAACCGCGCCGTATCGTACTTCCGGTTCATCCGCTTCAGCGTGGCGTCACAGCCGGACTGCAAAGACAGATGAAAGTGGGGACACAGATGGGGCAGCGCGGCGGCACGGCGGCAGAAGTCCTCCGTGATGGTACGGGGCTCCAGACTGCCCAGCCGCAGCCGCATATCCCCTGCGGCGGCGGACACCGCCTCCAAAAGGTCGATGAGGCTCTCCCCGTTTTTCAGGTCGCGGCCCCAGCTGGAGATCTCGATACCGGTGAATACCAGCTCCCGATACCCCTCCTGCCGCAGGTGCTCCGTCTGGGCCACAGCCTCCGCCTTGGGCAGGGAACGCACCGGCCCGCGGGCATAGGGGATGATGCAGTACGTACAGAAGTTGACGCAGCCGTCCTCCACCTTCAGCATGGCGCGGGTGCGTTCCGCCATGCCGCCTGCGGGCAGCACCTCGAATTCCCTGCGGCGCAGGGCGTCGTCCAGCATCGTCACCTGCTTCTCGCGGCCCACTTGCTCCAGCAGGTCCAGAAATGCCATGCGGTCGCCGGTACCGGCGATGAGATCCACGTCCAGCCCCGCCGCCTCCTCCGCGTGGGTCTGCACGTAGCAGCCGCAGGCGGCCACTACCGCGTTGGGGTTCAGCTTCCGGCATCGCCGGATCATCTGCCGCGACTTCTTGTCGCTGACGGCGGTGACGGAGCAGGTGTTGACGATGTAGACATCCGCCTTCTGGTCGAAGGGTACCAGCGTGTGACCCCGCCGCACCAGCTCCTGCTCCATGGCCTGTGTTTCATATTGATTCACCTTGCATCCCAAGGTATAGATAGCTGCCTGCATGGGATTCTCCTTGCACTTTCCGTCGAATATCGGTATAATATATCGTATCGCTTTTATCGCCGCGATAGCAGTCCAATGGTAACGCTTTATTATACTGGATACTTCCGCCGGTGGCAAGCCCTCCGGCCCATGAAATTGAGAGGTTTTTCCCATGATCTATCTGGATAATGCCGCCACCACGCCGGTACCCGCCGCTGTGGCTGACGCCATGTACGATGTGCTGACCCATCACTTCGGCAATCCCTCCTCCCAGTATCCCGCGGGGCAGGAGATGAAAAAGGCTGTGGAGGGCTGGCGCGCCGTGATCGCCGGGGCGCTGTACTGCCCGCCGGAGCGCCTGTATTTCACCTCCTGCGGCACGGAATCGGACAACTGGGCCATACAGGCCGCCATCTGGCAGGGACGCCACACCGGCAAGCACATCATCACCACCGCCGTGGAGCACAGCGCCGTGCTGGAGCCGTGCCGCTGGCTGACACAGCAGGGGTATGAGGTCACGTACCTGAAGCCTGACCGCACCGGCCACGTCGCCGTGGAACAGGTGGCGGGCGCCCTGCGGGACGACACAGTGCTGGTGTCCATGATGCTGGTGAACAACGAGACCGGCTGCATCTTCCCCGTGGCGGAGACGGCTCAGCTCCTGCGTGACCGAAAATCCCACGCCCTGCTGCACTGCGACGCGGTGCAGGGCTTTCTGAAGGTCCCCTGTGAGCCGGAGGTCTGGGGCGTGGATATGATGAGCCTGTCCGCCCACAAGCTGGGCGGCCCCAAGGGCGTAGGCGCCCTGTATATCTCGGAGCGCTTACGGAATGTCCGGCCCCTGCTGCCCGGCGGCGGGCAGGAGCGTGGCCTGCGCTCCGGCACGGAAGCCACCGCCCAGATCGCCGGCTTTGCCAAGGCGGTGGAGCTGCGCCTGACGGACTATGACGCCAAGATCGCCCATATGGCCGCCCTGCGGGACTACTGCCGTGAAAGGCTGCTGAGCATTCCCGGCATGGTGCCGGTGGCCGCCGGTACGGCCCCCCACATCCTGGCCATGTCGCTGGCGGGCTACCCCAGCGCCAATATCGTCACCGATCTGGGCGCCCAGGGCATCTGTATCTCCGCAGGCTCCGCCTGCCACCAGGGCAAGGCCAGCCACGTGGTGTCGGCGCTGGGTCTTGACAAGCGCACCGCCGCCGGTGTCATCCGCATCTCCTTCTCCCCCGAAAATACGGAAGCAGACGTGGACGCCCTGTATGAGGCGCTGAAAGCCCATCAGGCCGCCCGTTTTCCCATGCTTTGAGAGGTTCTTCATCATGCAGAAAGCACTCCGCCGCGATAAGAGCTTTTATCGCTATCTGGCTCGTCTCACCGCCCCCATCGCACTTCAGAATCTCATCACGTTTTCCCTTGGGTTGATCGATACTTTAATGGTCAGCCAGCTGGGAAACACGGAAATGGCCGCCGTCACCACCGCCAACGTGCCGGTATTCCTGCTGATCTCCATTGTATTCGGCGTCCAGTCCGGCGTCGGGATCCTCATCAGCCAGTACTGGGGCAAAAAGGATCTGGAAAATATCAGCCGCGCCATGGGCGTAGCCGCCTATCTGGGCGTGGGCATCGCCGCCGTGCTGGCTGCGGCGTTCTTCCTCTGGCCCGTGGAGATCATGGACTTGCTCAGCAACAAGCACGAGCTGTCGCTGCTGGGCGCGCCGTACCTGCGCATCATCGGATTTTCCTACGTGTTCAACATGCTGTCATCCATCTACGTCAGCGCCCAGCGCAGCGTGGAGAACTCCTCCTTCGGCATGAAGCTGTTCGGCATGTCTACCGTCATCAACACCGGCATGAACTACCTGCTGATCTTCGGCAAGGCGGGCTTCCCCATGCTGGGCGTGGAGGGTGCCGCCGTAGCTACTCTCATCAGCCGCGTGGCGGAGTTCGCCGTGTGCCTTGTCTGCGCCCTGCGCAGCAGGACCATTCCCCTGCGCCTGCGGGCCTTTTTCCACCCGGGCTGGGAGATGTGCCGCCGGTTCATCAAATACTCCTCCCCCGTACTGCTCAATGAGATCGCCTGGGGCCTTGGCAACAGCATGCTTACCGTGATTTTGGGCTACACCGTGAACTCCGTGGAGTATCTGGCGGCCAACGCCGTCATGGGCAACCTGAACCGCCTGTTCCTGGTGGTGTGCTTCGGCCTGGGCGCCGCCACCGCCGTCATTGTGGGCAAGGCCATCGGCGAGGGCAAGAGCCATCAGGAGGTGCTGGACCTGAGCCACACCCTGCTGTGGGTCACCATCCTGGTGGGTCTGGCGCTGGCGGCGGTCGCGCTGGCGCTGGTACCCCTGCTGTTCCAGCCCATCGTGTTCCCCCTGTTCAAGCTCTATGACCAGACAGCCCTGATCGCCACGGCGCTGGCCGTCACCGGCTTCGCCTCCATCCCCCTGCATGCCTATTCCATCACCGCCGTCACCGGTGTGCTCCGCGCCGGAGGCGATGTGTTCTGCTCCGCCGCACTGGACATCTCCCCCCAGTGGCTGGTGGCCCTGCCTTTGACGGCGGTGATAGCGCTGGTGATGGACGCCTCCTGCTGGTGGGTGGCTGCCGCCGTGCAAGCCGAGTCCCTGCTGAAATGTCCCCTGTGCTGGTACCGCATCCGCAAGGGCCGCTGGATACACGACGTGACGCTGCCGGAGGGGCGTGACCTATGACCAGTCTGTTCGTCTGCCCCCTGTGCGGCGGTACGCTGGTCCGGCAGGACGGTGCCTACCGCTGCCCCGCCGGTCACAGCTTCGACATCGCCCGCGAGGGCCACACCTATCTGCTCCCCGTGAATCGGAAGCACTCCAAGGCCCCGGGCGACGACAAGGCCATGGCCGCCGCCCGCTGCGCCTTCCTCTCCAGAGACTATTACGCCCCACTGCGTGATGCGTTATGTGAACTCTCCGTTTCCCTGACCGGCGACGCTCCCGCGGTGCTGGACAGCGGCTGCGGCGAGGGATATTACACCGCCGCCATCTACCGCGCCCTGTGCGGGGCCGGTAAATCGCCCCGCGTGGCCGGTACGGACATCTCCAAATTCATTCTCCGGCTGGCCGCCAAACGGGAACATGCGCTGGAGCTGGCTGTGGCCTCCTCCTACCGCCTGCCGGTGGCGGACGGAAGCATCGACCTGCTGTTGAACTGCTTCTCCCCGCTGGCCATCGAGGAATTCCGCCGCGTCCTGCGGCCGGAGGGTCACTTCCTCTACGTGGTCCCCTCCGCCATGCACCTCTGGGAGATGAAGCAGGTGCTCTATGACCGCCCCTACCCCAACGAGGTGAAGGAGACGCCCTACGATGGCTTTCACTACGTCACCATCCGCCATGTGGAGGACACCATCCACCTGAACAGCCCCGCCGATATTCAGGCGCTGTTCGGCATGACCCCCTACTGCTGGAAAACGCCGAAAAGCGGCGTAGAAAAATTATGTAAACTTGATGCGCTGGACTGCCGCATCGCCTTCGACATCCACGTGTTCCAACGAGAAAGCCGGTGAACCCTATGGAAGAAACCATCACCCATCCCCGCCGCGCCCGCCGCAGGAGACGCCGCAGTCTGCTGCCGCTGGCCATCCTGCTGGCCGCACTGGCCATTGCCGTGCCGGTGATCCTGAGCCTGCTGCCCCGCCAGCCCCGTATCGAGCCGGAGCCGGAGGACCCCCATGCGGGTCAGGTCTATGTCAATGACGGCGCCAACATGGTCTGGCTGACGCCCCACAAAAATCTGGCGGTAAACCCCTTTACCGCCAACGATTTCACCCGTGATGAGAACGGCGTCCTCCGCTACGCCGGCATGTCCGGCACGGTGCGGCTGGGCGTGGACGTGTCCGACTATCAGTCCGGAACGGACTGGCAGCAGCTGGCCCGGCAGGGTGTGGATTTCGCCATCCTCCGCGTGGGCTATCGCGGCTACACCCGGGGCACTCTCCGCGAGGACAGCAGCTTCCGCACCTTCGTCCGCGGCGCACGCGCCGCCGGTATCGACGTAGGCGCCTACTTTTTCTCCCAGGCCGTCACGGTGCAGGAGGCCATTATGGAGGCCGACTACGTGCTTGGCCTGCTGGATGGCGTGCCGCTGGACCTGCCGGTCTACTTCGACTGGGAGCCGGTATTCGCCGACGATTCCCGTACCGCCTCCTTCGATGCCTCCCGTCTGACCAACATAGCCGCCGCCTTCTGCCGCGTCGTGGAGCAGGGCGGCTGCTCCGCCGGTATCTATATGAACCGGCAGCAGGGGTATTACCAGTACGACCTGAGCCGTCTGGCCGACTGGTCCCTCTGGGTGGCGGATTACAACGACTATCCCGATTTCTACTATGCCTTCGACATGTGGCAGTACAGCGACAGCGCCGCGCTGGATGGGGTGCCCACTCAGGCGGATCTGAACTTCCTGTTCGTGCCCTCACCGCGGGGGTAGGCGCAGATAAATGCAAAAAAGGGAGCCTGTCCGATAGACAGGCTCCCTTTTTCCGGATTCGGCGGAGCGCTCCCTGTACTTTTTGACTTGGCGGCCCCTGCGAGGTGCGCACAGCACCGCCGCAAAAACGCAGCAAGGCAGCCTGCGGCGGATGCCGCAGGCTGCCCTGTTGTTTACCTGATTCAGTTCTTTTTGCCGCCGTGGGTGGCCTTCATACGCTTCTCGTGATTCAGGATGGTCTTGCGCATACGCAGGCTCTTGGGCGTGACCTCCAGCAGCTCGTCGTCCGCCAGAAACTCCAGACACTGCTCCAGACTCATCTTGCGGGGCGGTACCAGACGCAGTGCCTCATCGGAACCGGCGGCGCGCATATTGGTCATCTGCTTCTTCTTGCACACGTTGACCGTAATGTCCTCCTGCTTGGGGGAGACGCCCACGATCATGCCCTCATACACCGGCACGCCCGGGCCGATGAACAGAGCGCCGCGCTCCTGGGCATTGAACAGGCCGTAGCCCACGCTCTCGCCCGTTTCGAAGGAGACCAGGGAGCCGGTGTTGCGGCGGCTCAGGTCGCCCTTATAGGGGGCGTAGCTGTCGAACACGCTGGCCATAATGCCCTCGCCGCGGGTATCCGTCAGGAACTCGTTGCGGTAGCCGAACAGGCCGCGGCTGGGGACCAGAAACTCGATCTTCATCCGGCTGCCCACGGGGGTCATCTCCAGCATGTCCGCCTTGCGGCTGCCCAGCTTCTCAATGACCGCACCCACGCTCTCACTGGGAACGTCCACTACCAGGCGCTCGATGGGCTCGCACTTCTTGCCGTCTATGGTCTGGTACAGCACACGGGGGGGCGACACCTGGAACTCGTAGCCCTCACGGCGCATGGTCTCGATGAGGATGGACAGGCTCATCTCACCGCGGCCCGCCACGTTGAAGGCATCGGCGGCGCCCTCAATCTCCGTGACACGCAGGGACACGTCCTTCAGCGTCTCGCGGAACAGGCGCTCCCGCAGTTGGCGGGAGGTAACGAACTTTCCCTCGCGGCCGGCGTAGGGGGAGTCGTTGATGGAGAACGTCATCTCCATGGTGGGGGCACTGATCTTCACAAAGGGCAGCGGCTCCACGCAGTCCGGCGCGCAGATGGTGTCGCCGATGGTGATGTCGCCGATGCCGGACATGGCGATGATGTTGCCCGCCGTGGCCTCGGTGATGGGCTTTTTGCCCAGACCGTCAAACTCGTACATGCTGACGGCCTTGGCCTTCTTGGCCGGCGCGTCGGGATCGTGGTAGTTGCACACCGCGATCTCCTGATTTTGCTTCAGTACGCCGCGCTCCACGCGGCCGATGGCGATACGGCCCACGAACTCGTTATAGTCAATGGCGCTGACCAGCATCTGGAACGGCTGGTCCAGATCGGCCTCCGGCGCGGGGATATAGTCCAGAATGGTGTCGAACAGAGGCTTCAGGTCGGTGCCCACCACATCGGGGGAGTAACTGGCGGTACCGTTGCGGGCGGAGCAGAACAGCATGGGGCTGTCCAGCTGCTCGGCGGTGGCATCCAGATCCAGCAGCAGCTCCAGCACCTCATCGACGACCTCATGGATGCGCTGGTCAGGCCGGTCGATCTTGTTGATGACCACGATGACGCGATGGCCCAGCTCCAGGGCGCGGCTGAGGACGAAGCGGGTCTGGGGCATGGGGCCCTCCGCCGCGTCCACCAGCAGGATAACGCCGTTGACCATCTTCAGAATACGCTCCACCTCGCCGCCGAAGTCGGCGTGGCCCGGAGTGTCCACAATGTTGATCTTGGTGTCGCCATACTGGATGGCGGTGTTCTTGGCCAGAATGGTGATGCCGCGTTCACGCTCCAGATCGTTGGAGTCCATGACTCGCTCCACCGTTTCCTGATTCTCGCGGTAGACGCCGCCCTGCTTGAGCATCTGATCCACCAGTGTGGTCTTGCCGTGGTCGACGTGGGCGATGATCGCCACATTTCTCAATTTCTCGTTCTGCAAAGGTAAGACCCCTTTCTCTCGGGTATAAATTCACTAACCTTTGTATTATATGCTCTCAAAGAGGTGATTGCAAGCCTTTTCCCCAACTTTTTCTTTCTTTCACCGTTGACAAACCCTCCGTATCTGCGTTACAATGGCAGTCGTGGTATGTCTCAGTAGCTCAGCTGGATAGAGCGTGCGCCTCCTAAGTCCATGCTCACCTATCACCTGGCGAGAGAAAACTTCATATGCCCCCGTACCTCAGATGGATAGAGGGTCCGCCTCCTAAGCGGAACGCCGGCAGTTCGAGCCTGCCCGGGGGTGCCAAAAACGCTGTGATTTTGCGAAATCACGGCGTTTTTTATTCAAAATTGTTACGGAGTGAAATCAATCAATTTCCCAATTATCCTATGTGTTTCCAACCATCTTGCCGTGGGGGAATCGAACGATTTTAGGTATGTCTGCTAATGAAAATGGGGTTTTTGCTAATGGGTCGTTTTGTGTCCTCTGGTGTATGTTTCGAGTCCTTTTATTACCCCGCTTGCAGAAGGGATTTCAACTGACTCGCCAACTCCGGGTTTTCCTGCAACTGTGTAAGTAGCTGCTGAAGATCCAAACCAGGCTTTGGCTGTTCCACCGGGGGCTGGAGCTGTCGCTCTACAAGCCGCATATCCGGATTTGCGTAGAAGGCGGTCTCAAACTTCTGGGCGTTGATCTTGCGCTCCTCGTCGATGATATGGGCGTAGACCTCTGTGACCATCGTGGCCTGTGCGTGTCCAGTGTCCCCCTGGGTGGCCTTAATATCTCCGTGATTGATCTTCAGCTTATAGGTGGTGCTGGAGTGACGCAGGGAATGAAAAACTACATCGGGCAGTCCTGCCGACTTTTTCAGCCGCTCAAACTGATTGCCGATCACGCGATCCTCGCAGGGCCGTCCAGTTTCCAAGGCAAGCACCAAGTTATAATCACTGTATTCCTCGCCCATAAGTTCCTTGAGCTTGTCCTGCTTCTGCTTCCAGTCCCGAAGAATATAGGCCAGGGTCTTGGGGAGCCAGACCTTTCGGATACTGGTTTCAGTCTTGGGCCTTTTCAGCACCAGACGTGTCGTGGACTTGGCCTTTGTGATCCGGGGGAACATGAACAGGATGTCCTTTTCCCCGATTGCCTGGATCGCATCCTGGCTCACCCGGGCCAACTCCTTGTCGATGATGATATAGGCGTCGTCTCGCGCAATATCATCGTCGGTGATATGGACACAGTCCCAGGTCAAACCTGTGATCTCTCCCATCCGCAGTGAGCAGGCAAACGACAGGTTGATCGCCACAAAGAGCTTTCCGTCTGAGCAGTTGTCCAGCGCCTTGCGGATGATCTCGACCGTCCAGATTTCCCGCCGTTTCTTTTCCTTCTTGGGGAGCAGGACATCATCGAACGGATTTTTTGCCACCATGTCCCATCTCACGGCCTGTCTAAAGGCACAGTGCATCACCTTGCAGATCTTTTCGATAGTACACGGCGGCAGAAACTCGGTGCGCGCCCGGCGAAAAGGGGTGGACACCGGGGTGGTCTTCTGCAGCTTCTGGATGAAGCCGTCAACAACACGCCGGTTGATGTCCTGGACATTGTACTCACCTAACAGCGGATTGATATAGTTGTTGATAAGGCTTGTGTTCCCGGAAAAAGCGGAAAGCCCCCATCGCTTTGCCCCGTAGAGGTCAACAAAGTCTTTCAAGAAGTCTTTGACCGTTATCATTGACGGCGGGATGAAGGAACCGTTGTCGATTTCATATTCTACCTGGCTCTTTCTTGCGGCGGCCTCCCTTTTCGTGGTGAAAGTTTCCCACTTTTGTCTTTTGGTCCCTGATGAATCTTCGTAGGTGTAAACCACAGCATATTTCTTGCCGCGCTTTTGGATGGATGCCATAATTCTGTGGACTCCTTTCAATCAACATGATCTACACCGTCAAGCCACTCATCAAAAGATTTCTTTGAGATCCGCAGTTTTGTCCCAATGCGGACGCTTTTCAGTTCGCCGCTGGAACAGAGATTATATACAGACCGCTTACTCACGCCGAGTATTTCGGCGACTTCTGCGACAGAATAGCTTCTCTTTTCAGGAGTGGCTCTTGGGTTCGTTGAAGTGATTTCAGCCACAAAAATCCTCCTTTCATGTGTGGCTGAGGAAATTCCACAGTACCCTTACAAAGATATTGTACGAATTTCCGTCAGCAAAAACAACACGTTCTAAACCAAATTCTAATCCGCTCCGGGCCAATTCCTGCGCTCTCGCTTCAGACCGCGTATTTCCAGGCTGCGCTATGCGCGATTTCAGCGACAGGCGCGCAAATGCACACTGTCTGCCGCTCCTGTATGACTCCCGGAACAGAGATATGGCCCTGGCAGTTCGCCGCCGGCATTTTTCAAGGTACAGACAGAAGGCATTTCCCGTTTGTAAAATGCCCTGTGTAAAGCAAAACACGGGAAGCCCGGCGGGGGTTCCCTTGGTTCCCCGCGACCTCCCGTGCCATAGAACTTCGTCCGGCGTAGTCGTGGCTCATATTGTCTCTGATTGTCCGAATACACAAAATCATGTTCAATCCATATTGACATACACAATATATTGTGGTACAATCCATCATGTAATTGATTCTTTGTGCGCTCCTCATTTTGAGGGCAGGTCAACGGCCTGTGAGCGATAGGGTATCGCATTGCACACGTTGTTAGGTTTGAACGGTTGATCAGCGGCATTGGTGCGCCCAGGGGGTGGACTGCTGCTGATATTTTCAATTTTATAGGGGTATTCCCCATCGCGAAAGCGAGAATGACTGTACGCCGCCGAAAGGCGGATGGATCGCTGGCATATGTCGGCCTCAGTTGTTCTCGCTTTCTTTTTTTGCTCAAAAGCCGGCAGGCTTTGAGAATATATCAAAATCGAAAGGAGAACGACAACCATGAAGCACCGAAAGAAATGGCGGCCCCACCGCCGCAGCAGGCTCCACAAGAAACTGCGGAGGGGCAACAACAGGCAGGTCTTAAAGGAAGAACTGAGAACCGTGATGCTTGGAGAGGAGGATTTCGACGTCTATGGGGACAACGGCATATCAGCCGCTGGTACTGGTAGAAACCTCAGAATTGCCGCGTGAGGAATGGCTTGCTTACCGGCGGAGAGGGATTGGCGGGAGCGATGCCGCCGCAGTCCTTGGGATCTCCCCCTTTATGACGGGCCGTGATCTGTACTACGACAAACTGGGGATCTCCGCAGCGGCGGATGACGAAAACTGGGTCGCCAAGGAGATCGGGCACCGTCTGGAGCCGCTGGTGGCGGAGATCTTTTCAAAGCGCACCGGACTGAAGGTATTCCAAAAGAAGTTCATGTTCCAGCATCCGCAATATCCCTGGATGCTGGCGGATCTGGACTATCTGGTGGAACTGCCAGACGGCAGCATAGCCATCCTGGAGTGTAAAACAAGCACGTCAAATTCCTCTGAAAACTGGTGGTATGCCGGGAAAGAAATCGTCCCTGCGTACTATGAAAGCCAGGGGCGCCACTATATGGCAGTGATGAACTACAGCAAGACCTTTTTCTGCTGCCTGTTCACAGACACCCGGGAGGCGATCATCCGAAGCATTGACCGCGATATGGCCTATGAGGAGGAACTGATTGCCTTGGAGGACACGTTCTGGAACGAAAACGTGGTGAAGCAGCTACCGCCGGAATACACCGAGAACGGCGATCTGGTCATGAAAAGCGTCCAGCGCCTCTTGGGTCCTGCGGCCACAGACGCGCCGCCGGTGGTTATTACGCCGCCGCAGTTCAGCCGAGTGAAGCAGTTTATGCAGTTGCAGGAACAGAAATCCGGCTTTGACGCCGAGATCAAAAAGCTGGATAAGGAAATGGCCCGCTTGAAAGCCCTGATCGTGGCGGATATGGGGAATAGCTGCAAGGCGCTCTATGAGGATGCCGAGGGCAACTATACCATTACCTACAACCCGGTCTATAAGCAGAGCATTCCCAAAGAGAGCTTGGACCGGCTTAAAGCGGTCCACCCGGAAATCTACAGCGAATATGTCAAGACGTCCGAGAGCCGAAGGTTTCTTGTCAAAAAGGTTTCGGACAGCGCGGCATGATTACACGGAGGTGATGATAAAAAATGGGCTTTGTAGCGGCATTTGATCGCGTACTCTTCTACAATGAGGCAAGCAGATTTGCCGTCCTTCGGATGAAAACGGCCGATATGATGGTTCCCGAAGACGCCCGCAGCCCCTACCGATACCATGACCATCTGATCCGCTTTACCGCTGTCGGGTATGATCTGCCCCAGACGGATGCGGTCAAGGTGGAACTGACTGGAGAGTGGCAGGACGGTAAATATGGCCGTCAGTTCCAGGTGACGCAGTGGCGCGAGGTGGTCCCTCCCACATTGGAGGGGATACGCGCCTATTTGTCATCCGGGCTGCTGCGCGGGATCGGGCCAAGAACCGCCGAGGCGATTGTCCAGCGTTTCGGCATCCGCTCCCTGGAGGTCATTGAAAAAACGCCGAATAGGCTGCTGGAGATCCGTGGTATCTCTGAGGAACGGCTGGAGGACATCAAAGCCGGCTATGCGGAGAGCAAAATCATGCGGGATCTTATGACGATTTTGGCGCCGTTCAAAATCACGCCGAATACGGCCATGAAGATCTATCAGTTTTTTGGCCCGAACAGCGTCGGACTGATACGGGAAAGTCCCTACCGCCTCTGTCAGATGCCCGGTTTTGGATTCAAGCGCGTAGACGCGATCATCCAGAAGTCCGGGGAAAATCTGCGGGACCCCATGAGAATCCAGGGTGCCTTGCTCTATGGGCTTGAAAAAGCCCGTGACGGCGACGGCCACCTCTACCTGGAGACAGAGGTGCTTTTGAAATCCGCACTTCTCCTTCTCAATGAAACGATCCTTTCGCCCGCTATGCGGGTGACTCCCAAAGAGGTAGAGAGCACGTTGGAGCAAATGATCCTCACCAATGTGCTGGCTTCCAATAAAGGGAACATCTATTTGCCCTATCAATATCTTCAGGAGAGCGAAACCGCCTGCCTTGTGGTACAGAAGGTGATGGAACCGACGGAGCCCCCGGCCAATCTTGCTTCTGTCCTGGAGCGCATTAGGGGGCAGTTAGGGATCACCCTGTCAAAGCGGCAGCATGAAGGCGTTATGATGGCGTTCAGCCGCAATCTGTCGATCATCACCGGCGGACCCGGAACCGGCAAAAGTACGATTCTTAAAGCGGTGATCGAGGCGTACCGCATCCTTTACCCCGACAGCAAGATCCGCCTGGGGGCACCCACGGGGAAAGCCAGCCGGCGGATGGCGGAGACAACGGGTATTGCGGACGCACAGACCCTGCACAGTCTGCTGGGCCTCCACGGGGATGAATCCGTGTGGCAAAAGCCGCCGGCAAATCTGGAGGCCGACCTCCTGATCGTGGACGAAAGTTCCATGATGGATATGTCCCTGGCCTATCAGCTTTTTATCCGCGTCCGCCCCAATACGAGGATCTTGCTGGTGGGCGACGCAGACCAGCTGGAAAGCGTGGGCGCGGGAGATGTGTTTCACCAGCTTATCAAGAGCGGCCTTGTCCCCGTCACTGTGCTGGACGAGATCTTCCGCCAGGCAAAAGACAGCCCCATCCCCTACAACGCCAAGTACATCCACGATGGCGTGACGGACCTCTGCTACAGCGAGGACTATTTCCGCTTTATCCCCGCAAAGGACCAAGAGGAAACAGCGGGACGTATCTGCGAACTGTATCTCAACGAGGTCAAGGCGACCGGGATCGAGCAGGTACAGATCCTTTCTCCCTTCCGGTCAAGAGGGGACGCATCCTCTGACCGGCTGAATGAAGTGATCCGCGAGATGGTCAATCCGCAGTCCCCGGAAAAGCCGGAAATCACCAGAGGCGGCATAACGCTGCGCCTCTATGATAAGGTCATGCAGAAAAAGAACGACAGTTCCATCCAGCTGCGTGACCCGAAGGGCAATCTTCTTTCCCGCGGCGTATTCAATGGCGAGGTCGGGCAGATCTGCGTTATTCGGAAAAGTACGGTGCTGATCAACTTCGACGGCCGCTATGCGGAATATCCTATGGACAGCCTGGACGAGTTGGAGTTGGCTTATGCCACCACCGTCCACAAGGCAATGGGGAGCGAGTATGACACCATCATCCTTCCCATGCTGATGGCCCACAAAATCATGATGGACCGGAACGTGTTCTATACCGCAGTTACCCGTGCAAAGCGGCGTGTCCTGCTGGTGGGCCAGAAAAAGGCGCTGTTTGCGGCGATCTGCAATAAAAAGGCCGGCAGGCGCAACACCCTCCTGGGCGAGCGGATGCAGGCATACTACAAATCGCAGTCCATCAAGATGGCTGCTGAACAGGGAGAGCGTCTGCCAATCATTCGGCAGGCCAGTTAAAACGGGATGCAGGTGCAGAGAAATGCACAGGCGTCTCTTATTTTATTTTTGAAGGGAGTTTTTTTCGTGAAAGACAGTATCATCAAAACCGTCCCGGCGGCCGAGGCCCTGCGGAAAGTGCCGCAGTTCAATCCCCTGCGGTATCTTCGCCAGACCACCTCGCGCAAAACCGGCGAGCCGGTGCTGAAGTTGGACTTGCGGTTTAAGAAAATGTGGTTCCGTCTGGCCTGCGCCGACGGCAGGATGGTCCTGACCCCCATGCGGATCACGGACAGCATGGCCATTTTCGAGGCGCAGGTCTATCTGCATGGAGATGACCCCAAGCCCATCGCCAATTTTGTTTCCACCATGTACGCAGCCGACGTCCCCGGCGGGCGATATATCCAGGCCGCGCAGGACGAGGCGCTTAATGAGGCGCTGGACAATGCCGGCTTCGGTATTCAGCTCTCCGATCTGGTGGAGGCGGAAAGCGGGAGCGGCTACGGCTCTGAAATCCCGATGGAGCAGATTCGGCACCTGACGGAAGGACAAGCCCCGCGTTCTGTGTCGGAAGAACAGAAAGCGCCGTCGCCGTCGGATGCCCCTGCGCCGGTTGCTTCGGAAAGACCTCATGCAGTTACCGAGGCGCAGGAAACCGCCCCGGAGCATCCGTCCCCTGAAAAGATCGAGCCTGTGGCGGAGACGTTACCGCCTGCTCAGGAGCCGGAAATTTCACCCGTGAAATCAGAACCGCCAAAGCCGGCCGATCCGCCCCAGGTGAGTGAGCAGTCCCAGGCGCCCAATGAAACCGCCGGCATCCTTCAGATGCTCGGCACCGTGCCGCCCACTGCTTCTGATGCGGTGGAAACGGCATCTGCCACAGCAGAACCCGTCCAGGAGGATACCGCCGGGGAGCAGCCTGCCGACACCAACACATACACGGATGATATGACCATCGAGGAAATCACCCAGCGTATGTCGGTGGACGAAGCCCGCTCCATTGTGGTCACATTCGGCACCTGCAAGGGCTGGACGCTGGGGGAGGTCATGGACCGCCGCGCATCCAGTCTGCGGTTCTATCTCTATTCCGCAAAGGATGCGGGGAATGTGTTAAAGGCCGCCGCCTCACTGCTGCTCGACGAGTTGGCAATGAAGAAGGCCGGATAACGCTTCCACGAACCAAGACAGTGATTAGGGAGTGATGGAAAGGAGTTCTTACCCGATGGCATCCAGGACGTCGGATTTTCCCTTTACCATCATAGATGTAGTCGAACTCCTCCGCCTGCATATCCGGCGGAGGAGTCCCGGCTATATCTATGCTGACTGCCCCCTGTGCGGCAGTCAGCGGGGGAAATTGTGTATCAACCTGACCAAGAACGCATGGTGTAGCAACTGCTGCGGCGACAGCGGCGGGATGCTGGCCTTGTACGCCAAAGTGCAGAATGTCAGTAACCCTACGGCTTACAGTGAGATTTGCGATGCGCTGCTGACCGGCGGCTTTGCCCCGGAGTATAAGGCGAGGCGCCAGGAGCAGGTGCAAAGCGAGGTCGTGTTGTCTGAGCGGGCGCCCTTGCCAGTGATCCATCAGACCTACTCCGCGTTGTTGAATATGCTCCAACTTACCCCGGCCCATCGAGAGCATCTGCGGGAAAAGCGGGGTTTCAGCGACGAGCAAATCGCGGCTTTTGGCTTCAAGAGTACGCCAGTTCCATATCTCTGCAATTCTCTGACTGCCCGGCTGATCCAGCAGGGATACACCGTCCAGGGTGTGCCCGGCTTCTACATGGCGGACAGCGGGAAATGGACTGTCAAGTTCCATCAGCGGACCTCGGGGATTTTGATTCCCTATCGCGGTGTGGACGGTCTGATCCAGGGACTTCAGATCCGACTGGATCGCCAGCTCCGCAAGGAGGGCGACCCGCCGGATAAAGGCGGTGCGAAGTATCTTTGGCTCGCATCCACCAGCAAACCGATGGGAACATCTTCGGGCAGCCCGATCCATTTTGTCGGCGACCCGTGTTCCCGCGTGGTGTATGTGACCGAGGGTGCGCTGAAAGCGGACATCGCCCATGTGTTGATGAACCGGACCTTTGCCGCCACCGGCGGGGCAGGCTGCACCTCTCAGCTCGACAGCCTGTTTGACTTCCTGCGCCGCAATGGGACAGAGGAGATCATTGAGGCCGAGGACATGGACAAGTACAGCAATAAGGGCGTCAATCAAGGGGCGTCCAAGCTCTATCTGCTGGCAAAGAAGCACGGCCTCTCGTGCCGCCGGTTGACCTGGAACCCGAACTACAAGGGAATTGATGACTGGCAGTTGGCCTTGCACAGAAAGAACACAAAAACGGAGGAACAGGATATGTTTTTGAACCGAATGACATTTAAGGAGCGATACCAAAGCGGCCTGTGCGATCTCAGCGCGATTGAATCGTGTATTACCCAATGGAAACAGGCGAAGGACTGTAAAATCTCTCTGCGGGAATACCTCGGCCTGACGGATTTTGAATATGCCGCCTTCCTGCAGGACGGGCAAGGTGATGATTTCCGGCGGATGATGGACAGCGGACGGGTCTGCCAGCAGTTTCGCATCTACCAGCTGGATCTTCAGCCCGGGAAAACCGTGCCATTCGCCTTTTCCGGAATCGAGGCGCTTCACAAGGCGGGCTATGAGCAGCCCCCGGCATCGGAGTATTGCCTGGTGTATGAGGGACGCATGACTCGCCCCAAGACGCAGACTTCTTCCGAGGTGCTGGAGCGGATCTTCGAGAACTACAACGATGACCTGCCCTCAGACTACCACGGCCGCAGCGTTTCCCTCTCAGATGTGGTGGAACTGTATGATGATGAGGGGCGATCCTACTATTACTGTGATACCGCCGGCTTTGTCCCGGTCAAATTTTCACCTCTTCTGGCACAAAAGGGCTTTCACCCCGACGCAGAAAAGCGCGATGGGATTGAGTAAAGTCGGGCAACTGGAGGCGCTGCTCTCCTATTGCACCGGCCTTGACCTGAAAATCCATTACCACCCGGAAGATCGCTATTTTACCGCTATCGCGTGGCGCCCTGACCACATCTTCCCGCCAGAGGAAGATGCCGGGGCGATCCAGCGGCAGATACAAAGGAAATCCGCTCAATACCCTGGGCTCGTGTGCTACTGCTTCGACCCATTCAGCACACTGGTCTATGCGGTATGAGTGTCAGAAACAAAGGAATGTGTGTGCGGCTCAATAGCCGCCTCACATTCCTTTTTGTTTTCCCCAACATTTTATGAAGGAGGTCTTATCAATGGGAGTTTATTCCGAGATGGACATGGAACAGTTTGAAAATGACGAGATGGGGCCGTTTCAGATGGACTCGCACAGGCCAGATGCCGTGGAATGGCACGAGCAGGCAGGCTCTCGCCAGCAACTGCCCCAGGCCGCCGCAGTTCCTGCCGGCGGTTCGGTGGCGAAACCCTCTGGCGGCGGTGTGGTCACTGGCCCCCAAAGCAACAGCAGAGAGGATGCCGGCAAGGTAGACTCGGAGGATGCCAAACGGAAGGCCCACGAGGAGGCCGAAGCCAAACGCAAAGCAGAGTGGGATGCACAGCAGGCCAGCAAAAAAGCGGCAGAACAGGAGAAACTCCAGCAGATTGCCGCCATGAGCGATGACGAGGTGATGATGGCCTCGGCCAAGCGTGTCGGAACTGACACGGAGAAAATCACCCGCCGGAATATGAAAGATTGTGTGTCTGAAGTCATCCAGACCAAGTGTTTGGAAGATCCCGCCTTTGCCCGACTGGTCATGCAGCCCCGCAAAAATATGATCAACTGCTTTAAGTACATCACCAGGAAAGCCTGGGAGTATGTGCAGGACGAATTGAAGGCTGATGGCATTACCCCCGGAAATGGGGCGCAGGGCTATGGGTGCGATGTCCCGGATGATTTGTGCTATCAGTGGGCGGTGGATTATTTCAACGACCCGGACGCCAAGGAGGATCAATCTGCTGAAGATCCATCCACGCGCAGGCGCTCCAATTCCTCCAGCCGGACAGCGGCCAAGAGCGAAAAGGCAAAAAAAGATGCGGCGCCAGCTACATCGAAAAGCAAATCGGTTGCTCCTTCTGACGATGGACAGCTCTCGCTGGACTTCGCGCAGTTGGGAAAGGCAGGCTGAGCCATGATTGCTTACAAAGGCTTCCGTCCCGGCCTGATTTGCCTGGGCTATCAGTTTGTAATGGGTAAGAACGTGACAAAAGAGGCAAATTGCAGGGTGAACGGATTTCACTGTGCTGAAAACCCTCTGGATTGCCTCACCTACTATCCAGATATGAGCCGTTCTGTCTACTATGTTGTTCAGCCCGGAGGAGATATTGACGAGGATGCCCTTGACTCCAAGATTGCCTGTACGGAACTCACCATCTTAAAGCAGCTGAGCCGGGAAGAATTTTTCCTCCATGCTCTGGCCTACATGATGGATCACCCGTTCCGGGCCTGGAACTGCCGTGTCCGAAAAGATAAAGGTTCCGCTATGAACGGCTATGCCATTGTCCGCGGCGCCGATCCGCTGGCCCAAGGCAATAAGGGCGATATTTTAGCTCTTGCAAAAGAAGAACCGGGCACAAAACAGATCACGCAGATTGCGCTGATTATTGTAGACGGTAAAACAATCCAAGCGAATACCTGGTATGACGTCAACTCCGAGAAAAGGAAGAAGTGAGCATATGGATAAAAAGAAATTGCTGGCCATGAGCAAACTTTTGGCCACGCCGCAAATGAAGAAATTAGCAATCAAAGATGCGGCCGAAACAAAGACCCCGCCGTCCCACTACAGGGGCGCCTATCGGCGGAATGGAAATTCGATAGGCCTGTTTCTTCGATGCCGGGTGGAAGATGGCATCCTGATGGTTTCCCTCTTCTATCCCGAATATCTCCGGGCCGGCGCAAAAGAGCCGTCCTATGTGGTATATGTGGATCGAGCCAGCAGGCAGTTTCTTACCTACGGAACAGAGCGGCAAAAATGGTTTACCGGCACGGTGGAGAGTTTATCCTGGCCGGCATATATCCGGAGCAACTCTAAATTTATCCTTCCCAAGAAAGAACAGGGCATCATCAAATCCTACTTAGGCACAGAAGAGGACGGCTATTGGGGGCTGCAAAGCTACCAGCAGGAGTTGTGTATGGAGAAGGCAAATACGCGGTACGCACACGCCGTAGCCCCTTGGAATGCGGACATGGCCTTGACGCCGCCTTTGCCGAAGGATTGGCTGCGCTGGGTAGATAAGGTCGGCATACCGGCTCAGTACATCTTTTACCAGTACAGAAAAGGCGGGGCCAAAACGGGCTACTGCACCTATTGTGAGAAGGAAGTCCCGCTTAAGCAGCAACCCTACCATAAAAAAGAAGGCCGTTGCCCCTGTTGCCACCGAAAGGTGCAATTCAGGGCCTATGGCCGATCTTCGACATTCCGTACCAATGGACGCTCTGTTTACCTCTTGCAGCGCCGACCGGATGGTTTTATTCTCCGAGAGTTTTGGGTGTACCGCACCTATCATCAAAACAACTGGGGAGAAGCGGAAATCCAGTGCTCAGAAGTCCAGCGCACAATCTGTGACAGTCAGTTTCAGGCGCGAGATTATTACTGGTATACCTATAAAAACCGCGACCTGCGCTGGGCCGCGGAAACGCCTCCCTTCAACTATGGCAATGCCTATTACCGCTATTGCTATGGCGGTGATGGACCGGTCTACGGAAAAACGCTTCCGTCTCTCAAGAACAATGAACTCCGGGATTCTAATCTGGTGCAATGGATCTACGACCACAACATGATCTGTAATCCCCGAGGATACCTCCACCTGCTTTCTCTTGTTCCGCCCTTTGAGCGAATCCAAAAAGCAAACCTTCCGGCGCTTGAACTTGACTGTAAAAACCGACCGGAAACTGTGCGTGGTTGCTTAAAGGCTCCGTTTGCGACAAATCTGACAAAGGCGCTCGGTCTTGATACCCAGCGTCTCCGCCGGTTGCGGAAAATGAGAGGCGACTGTGTTGCCTTGGACTGGCTCCAGTACGAGAAGGCACAGAACACCCAATATCCCGATAAAGTCATCGAGTGGTTTTCCTTAAATAACATCAAAAGATCGTCCCTGGACTTTGTCATGGGTAAAATGAGTCCCATTCAAATCTATAACTATGTGCGGCGTCAATCCGCTGAAAGCGGGGATTCTGCAAGACATGTCGTTATGATTTGGCGGGATTATCTTTCTATGGCCGCATCGTTTGGCATGAACACCGATGATGCAATCATTTACCGAGCCAGTAAACTCCGCCTGCGGCACGACCAGCTGGTACTCCGCGCGAAGATGGAGGACGCGGCAAAACGTGCCAATGATTTGTCGGCAAAACATCCCGCCATCAATAAGATCTGCAAAAGCCTGTCCAAGTATGAACACACGGGGGATGCCTATGCTGTTATTGCCCCTAAGTGTATTGAGGAAATTTACGCAGACGGCTATGCGCTGAATCACTGCCTGTTTCGGAGCGAGGTCTATTGGGATCGGATGGAGGCACATGAGACTTATATTTTGTTCCTGCGTCGGCGCTCCGCTCCAGATGTTCCATATTACACACTGGAAATCGAGCCTGACGGAACTGTGCGGCAGGCTCGGACAGAATTCAGCCGCACAGACGATGAAATCGAGCAAATCAAAGCATACCTCAAAGAATGGCAAACCGCCATTTCAGCCCGTCTGACCAAGGCCGATCATAAGAGGGCCAAAAAGAGCAAGGTGCTGCGGGCCCAAGAATTTGAACGGATGCGGAAAGACAATGTTCAGATTCGCGTGGGTGACCTGGCTGGCCGGCGGTTGGTTGACGTACTGATGGCGGACCTGATGGAAGCAGCCTAAAAACAAACAGAAAGAAGGATTTGAAATGAAAATTACCATCAAAAAGCGCAACCGCATTGTAGAAGAATACCTCTGGTGCATTGACCGGGTCATTCGTCAGAATTGGCATCTGATCGAGGCCGCCCATCTGGATCGTGACGATGTGTACCAGGACCTCGCCATCCGCCTGATTCGGGCGGTGGCGGGGTACGACCCCAAAAAAGGAAAGCTGGAGCAGCACATCCTTTCCCAGCTCCGCTACGAACTTCTCAACTGTAAGAGCGCCCAGAAACGCTATGGCTTCAAGGACGCTCCCTACGATCTTCGCGGCGTCGTGATCTCTCTGGATGCGCTGGCTGACGGCGATCCCGACTGGGAGATCCACATCGCGGCGTGAGTGGAGGGATACGATGAAACAACTGGGAAATCTCGCGCTGGTCTGCGCCCGGCGGCCGGAGCTGCTGATGCAGCTCTATGATGGCCGGGTATCCGTCCATGTGGGCGCAGGTCCAGACAGGGCCACGCTCTGCTCGGCATGGGACGATGACGAAACGATCAGCCACATCATTTACGAATTGAATTTTGGCACATACAGCGGCCGCAAAGCGGCCTGACGAGAAAGGATGGTACCTTCGCTATGATCAAAACTCTCAGCCAATTAAAACGCACCTTGAAAGAAAATATGTGTCTGGAGATCACCGGGCATTGCCGGGAGGAATGTGTCGGCGAAATTCGCCGCGTCACGAAAGTCAACACCCAGGGCTTTTACAGTACGGTGGCCGCTCCGGCCAACCGTGTTGATCCTTCCAGGAATCCCGTCCTCTGGTGGAGCAAAGCGCCGTTCTGGAGTTTTGAAAATGGGATCTGCAGTATTTACAACAGTGACCAGCACCACACCGGCCAATATCTGATCATGTCGTTCCGGGTGCTGGAGGAAAAGGAGGCAGCCTAATGGCACAGACCGCTTATGAACAGGTGGTAACTCTGACCGAGCGCCTGAATCGGTGCCGTCACGAGTATTATAACCTCAACGCGCCGACCATCAGCGACCAGGAGTATGACAAACTCTTTGACGAGCTTACTCGGTTGGAGCAGGTCACGGGAATCCAGATGGCAAATTCCCCGACGCAGACCGTGGGCTATTCCCCGGTCAGTGAACTGCCAAAAACCACCCACCGCATTCCTTTGCTTTCGCTGGACAAAGAGAAGCGCAGTTCTGCCCTTCTGGATTTCATCGGGAATCAGCTTGTTTTGCTGATGCTGAAACTGGACGGGCTGACGATTAAGCTGACCTATGAGAACGGTACGCTGGTGGAGGCCGCCACCCGGGGAGATGGAAATGAAGGCGAGGTCGTGACGTACAATGCCCGCGGCATCACCGGCATTCCCCAAAAGATACCCTATTCGGGGCATCTTGTTGTGGTGGGCGAGGCGTTTATCCGGCCCAGTGACTTTGCAAAACTGAAGGATAAACTGCTGGACAGCAGCGGGAAGCCCTATAAAAATGGGCGGAACCTTGCCGCGGGCTCTGTCCGCCTGCTGGATGCCCGTGTCTGCAAGGAGCGGTACGTCACCTTCATGCCCTTTAATGTGCTGGAGGGCTTGGAGGCGCTGGAACTGAAATCAGACCGGCTGATGCAGTTGTGGGGTTACGGATTTACAGTTTGTCCGTATCTCAAGACCACCGCCGCGCTCAATCAGCGGTATATCGACATGGGGATCGAGCGGCTACAGGAGCTGGCGAAAAAACACGATGTCCCGATTGACGGGATCGTGGTGACCTACAACAATGTCGCCTACTCCAAGTCCTGCGGGCGCACCGGCCATCACTATAAGGACGGCATAGCCTACAAGTTTGAGGATGACGCCTTTGAAACCCGTCTCCAGAGCATTGAGTGGAACCCCACCCGCTCCGGCGAGATCGCTCCGGTAGCCATTTTCGACCCGGTGGAGATCGACGGGTGCGAGGTAGCAAGGGCCAGTCTCCACAACCTCTCTTTCATTGAGGGGCTGGAGTTGATGCCCGGCAACCGCATCAAGGTGTCCAAGCGCAATATGATCATCCCCCATGTGGAGGAAAATTTGGACCGCGGTGGTTTTTCGCTGGATGCGGTCATCCCGCGCCAGTGTCCCTGCTGCGGGGAAGCCACCCGCATCCACGAGAGCAAATCAACCGCCGACGGCCGGGAGCGGATCACACGGACGCTCTTTTGCGACAATCCGAAATGTGAAACCCGGCGGCTCCAGCAGTTCGTCCATTTTGTTGGGGAAAAGGCAATGGACATTGAGGGGCTTTCCGAGGCAACCCTGGAAAAACTCATTGGCCGTGGGCTGCTCCACAGCTATATGGACATCTACCGTCTGGACGATCATCGGGCGGAGATCATCAAGTTGGAGGGGATGGGTGAAAAGTCGTGGCAACGCCTTTGGAATGCGATCCAGCGCAGTCGGAATACCACTTTTGAGCGGTATCTGATTGCGATGGACATCCCGATGATCGGCAATACTGCCAGCCGCACCTTGGCCCGGACTTTCCAAAGCGACCTGAATGCCTTTGAAGAGGCGGTGGTCAGCGGATATGACTTCACACAGCTCCCCGACTTTGGGGAAACCCTGCAGAACAATATCCGCGCATGGTTTGAGAGCGAGGACAACTGGTACATCTGGTATGAGTTGCGGGAGTTGGTGCAGATCGCGCCGGCGGCCCCTATACCGGAAGCCACAGCCAGTCCCTTTACCGGGCTGACCATTGTGGTGACCGGCAAGGTGGAGCCATACACACGGGAGGGTATCAATGCCAAGATCGAATCCCTCGGAGCCCACGCCGGCAGTTCTGTCAGCAGTAAGACCGACTACCTGATCTGCGGAGAAAACGCGGGCAGTAAGTTGGACAAGGCGCAGGCACTGGGCGTAAAGATCTTGTCGCCGGCGGAGTTCTTCCGCATGGCAGGCGAGTAAGAGCCAGGGAGAGGGGGCGCAGGCCTCCTCTCCCTCATTTTTGCAGGAGGACAACATGAGAATCAAGTACAACCGTTCCCTGATCTCTGCTGAGATGTTGAAGCTGGTAGAGCACGGCTATGGGAGCATTGCTCCTTCCGCCCTCTGCCTCGAATTTCTCTATCTGCCGGATGATCCACAGGACCATGAAACCGTGCTTCATCCGTCGCCGCAGGAGCGGAACAAAATCATGAAGGCCGTTATGGATACCATTGCCGGGCAATTTACCTGTTACCAATACGATGCGCCAAAGAGCATCTGCTTTGAAAGCAAGGAATGGGAACTCTATTTTTGGTGCCGTGTTTTTTCGGATGCATCAGATTTTGCCGGGGAATACCGTGATTTTTCCTATTTCAGATTGAGTTTCAACTCTAATCACTCCCTGGAACAACAAAAAGAGATCTGCAATCAGACCCTGTCTCTGCTGAATGCCCGGTTTGGCTCTCTTGCCAATCTGTTTGTCGCAGTTCAGTACACCGCTGCGTTGGACGAGCAGAAGATAGCCGATGACGCAAAGCGGCTCGCCCCCTCTCTTGACGGAAGGCGGTGCGTATACCACCATTTTGAGGGCAGGCTCGTCTATGTCGAGAATACATTGTTCTTTATGAAGAAGTATGCCAAACACTTGGGGTATGCCCTGGGACCGGCGGACACTTTGCAAATCAAATGGCAAATCGAGGATGCCGCATAATACATGATATTAAAGAAGGGATGACACATCTATGATGCTAACGATCACAGATTGCTTTGGCCAGCGTGTTTCCTTGAAACCGCGTGTAGAACTTTATAGAGTACATGACTTTATGGGTGCGAAGATGCCTGGTTTGGCGATTGCACTCTATACGGTAGGTACTAATGCTGTGGAGGATGAAGAATTATATGCTGTTTTGACGGTATCATTTGGGGAATTCATTGGTCTTCAAAACGCCGCATATATCGACACGAATAACTGCTATTTTGCCCAGCAGTTACTGGATCAGGGAATCGCTAAAGACACTGGACTGACAAAACGCAGCGGTTTCTGCGAATATCCCCTCTGGGTATTCAAGGAAAGTTTCTTGCGTGAAATCGGAGGGGAAAATTATCGCAGGTACGCCAAAGCCTATGAGGAATATATCCCTCTCTGAATCGGAAGGAGTACAGCCATGAGCTATATCGGCGGAGGTACTTATGCTGCGGAAACTTGCCCATTGTGCGGTTCGATCCTGTGGAATGGCCGGTGTGAAAACCCGGATTGCTACTTTCATTGGCATCCGCGTGAGGATGACGAAAAGGCAGGGCATCCAGATGGATGACTACTAAGAAAGCGGCGGGGACAGTTCAACTGTTCAACTGAACTGTCCCCGCTTTTTGTTGAAACAGGCGTATTAGATTCGTATAAGGTGAGTATAAGGAGGGAAAAAACCATGTTGATTGGAATTGACCACGGAAATAAGCAGATCAAGACCGCCCACAGCGCCCCCTTTACCTCCGGGCTGAAAGAGAGCGATGTGATGCCCTTTGGAAAGGGTGTTCTCGAATATGAGGGGCAATACTATCAGCTTACGGACCAGCGCATCCCGTACCACCGGGATAAAACTTCCGACCACCGTTTCTTTGTGCTGACGCTGTTTGCTGTCGCGCAGGAGATGGAGGCTCAAGGCATGGATACCCAAGGCACCCAGCAGATCCAGTTGGCGGTGGGACTTCCGCCGGCACACTACGGCGCCCAGCACCGGGCGTTCAGCCAATACTTTTTGGGCCGGGGCGTTGTCAACTTTAACTATCGGGACAGGCCCTATTCCATCCTGATCAATGATGTTGGTTGCTACCCGCAGTCCTATGCGGCGGCGGCCACGATCATCCGCTCCCTGCAGGACGCGCCCCGGGCTTTGATCGTGGACATCGGCGGGTTTACCGCTGACTATCTCCAGGTCAAAAATGGCGAGGGTGACCTATCTATCTGCGATTCCCTGGAGAACGGTGTGATCCTGCTCTACAACAAGATCCAATCCAGAGTCAGCGCCGAGCAGGACATCCTGCTGGACGAGGCGGAGATCGACGCCATCCTGATGGAGCGCGTGGCAAATACCACCCCGGTCCTGGGAGATCTGGTTCGGCGGCAGGCGGGAGAGTTTGTGGATGACCTGTTGAGCACCCTGCGGGAGCGCGGCCTGGAACTCCGCTCCGGGCCGGTGGTGTTCGTAGGCGGCGGCTCTATCCTTCTGCGTCGGCAGATCGAGGCGTCCAGGAAGGTTCGCAGCCCCGTGTTCGTGGATGATATTCGGGCGAATGCCAAGGGCTATGAACTGCTCTACCGGGTATCCCACTCCGGAAGGTGAATGCTATGGGGGATAAAAAACACCTGGGCCGGTTTACCGTGCAATTCAATCTGGGCGACCCCCAGCAGGCGCAGACAGCCGAGATCCTGGAACAGCAGGGCCGGCAGAAGGCCCGCTTTATCTCCACCGCCGTCCTTCACTACATCAACTGCTCAGAAACCCCGGAAGTCGTTTTGCCCCCAGCGCCGAATACAGCGGAGATCGAGAAAATCGTCTTGGCTGTACTCAAAAAGCACACCGCAGAGGATGGTGTTTCCGCTTCGCCACATCGCCCTCAGCCCCAGGAATCGGTGATTCCTTCGGGGCGGGCGCCGGAGCCGGAAATAGCAGATGCCGAGGATCTCAAGGAACTGCTGGGCGACGGGGGCTTTTCCGCCATCGCCAACACGCTGGCATCCTTTGGTCAGAAATAGCACAGGAGGCATAGCGGGCCGTGCCTGCTATGCCTCCTCTTTTTCCAGCGTGACCGCAGCAATAAAACTGTCGATGATAGTCTCCAGGTACTGATACTGCTCCGGCGTCAGCTGGGATATTTTCGTTGATAATAAGGAAAAATCCTGATCGGAGATCTGGCCCCGAAACAGATAGTCGATGCTGATGTCAAGGGCGTCGCACAATTTGAGGACATTTTCCGGCCGCAGGGCTTTCCTGCCGGTTTCCGCTGTTGAGATGGTCTGGGTAGTCGATCCTGCCATCTCAGCGAGCTGCTCTTGCGTCAGGCCCAACTGCTTCCGGCGCTTACTCAGGCGCTCCCCCATCTCGGTCAAAAGATTTTCCATGACACCACTCCTATGGCTAATAGTTTATCCATAGTAGCGTAAATTTTTAAGCGGCTATGGATAGAAATTATTATCCATAGCGTATATAATGAAGTAAATTGCCCACACATTTTGCTGTAATGCCAAGAAGAAGGAAACATACTATGCACCATATGTTAATTGAAAGGCTGAAATTTTGGATACAGGAGGCCGCCCTTCGTGCCAAATTCCGCCTCTACGAGCGGTGCCCTGCTCTTTTCCCATATGCATTGGACACAGATGAGGAGGTTGAAACAAGCCCTGAAGATGCTCTGCAGGAAATACAGATGGAACAACGCTACCAAGAACACCTTGCTGCGGAGCCGACGATTGAACCGAGACGGACAATTCTTTTCTCCTCATACTATTCTGAAAAGAAATGTAATTTCCTAACAAAAAGTTATTGTAAAAAGCAAATTGTGAAAGGCTTTCATTGGGCAACAGAACGAGGATTTACCACGGTTCTTGTTGACTACGCAACCCCCTTTGGGCTTTTGGCATTGGAAACACTCTTGCCTTTGAAAATTGAGGAGTCCTTCAATTTGTATTGCGTTAAGTCCTGTTTCTTTGGCGCGCGAAAGAGTTTTCGTTTGATCCCAGAAACTGGTGTTGAAATTGCTTTTCTCACCAGCAAAAGTGACTATGTTTTCAATCAATATCTTCCTGAGGAAACTATCATGAAACTTTTTTCCCATGTAGGGGCGATCGGCAGCGAGAAAGGAACCGCAATCTCTGCTAAGTGGATACCAGAATACCTAAGAGAAAACTGGTGATTTTTGTTGATGTGGAATCGTTTATATATGATATAATTAGTTGCAGCAAACTCAGAGACCAAGTGGACTTAGGAGGAATACTATGTTCGAGACGACCAAAGAAACGGGGGCATTTCATAATATATACAAAACAGGAATAGGAGCAGAACCAGAAAGAAGAATACTGCACGAAGGAAATGAATCCGGCGAAGGGACGATGCGCCGCTTTGAAATTGCGCCTGGCATTCAAATTACCTATAACGATTTGAAAATGGACTCCTGTTTCCGTCCCATCCGATTTGAAAAAGATTTTTTGCAGATCAATCATTGTCTGGAAGGCTGCTATGAGTGCGAATTAGATGGAGGCGCAGTCAGCTTTTTAGGCGAAGGCGATCTTTGCGTGGATTACCTCTCCAAAGATAAACAGGTGTTCCTTGGCTCCCGCATTCCGCTAAAAAAATATCGGGGCATCACCGTACTGCTGGAAATGGAGACGGCACAAAAAACATTGGATCAGGGTTTTCAACAAGCGCATATCAGCTTGGAACAGATAAAAGAACGCCTGTGTTCAGATGGGCGTTCCCTTATCATAAAATCCAAGCACGAAATCGACCATATTTTCAGCGAACTGTATTCGGTAGACGAGCGTATCCAGGTCCCGTACTTTTGGATTACTGCGATGTAGAGCAGACGGTGTACGGCTTTGACCTGGATCATGCCAATCAAATTCTGGATGAGGCCGGCTATGTAGATACCGATGGGGATGGCATCCGCGAAAAGAATGGTGTGAAGCTGTCCGCCGCTTTCCTGTATCAGACCGGCACCGCCTCCGATGATAATATGGTTGTCTACATCTGTAACCAGGCCAGCAAAATCGGCATTGAGCTGACCCCGCAATCCGCACAACTGTTGAGTGAGCCTTGACACGCTGAAAGACCACGAAATGCCAAGATACGGATACAGCACCCGTCAATCGGGGCCTCCGCCCCGTGACCATATAACTGAATACAGACCGGCCATCTGCCGGGGCAACGCCATGGGTAACACAAACCTGTGGCGTTTTTTTATGCCCTGCCGGGGGCACGCAAAACTGTATGAATACGGGTGGGAAATCCCCTGTTTTTTGCCTGTGGGCGGCGCAAACGAGGCCGCCCATATCCTTTCCCTCATGGGAGGCCGGGCGGTGATATGGGGGCGTAAACCCGCCGAAACGAACACTTTTCAAAACCGAAGGAAGGAGGTATCCAACATGGCGGTATTCCGCATTGAGAAAACCCGCGATTACACGGTGATGTCCAATCACCATCTGCGGGATACGGACCTGTCGTTGAAATCCAAGGGGCTGCTCTCCATGATGCTGTCCCTGCCTGAGGACTGGAACTACACCACCAGGGGCCTTGCGAAGATCTGCAAGGAGGGTACGGACAGCATCGGCTCTGCCCTGAAGGAGCTGGAGCGGGCCGGCTACATCGTCCGCAACCGCCTCCGGGACAGCAAGGGCAAGATCGTGGACGTGGAGTATGTCATCTACGAAACGCCCCATCCCCCGGAGCCGGACGGGCCGTGTGAGGATGAGCCGGATACGGAACATCCAGATACGGAAAACCCGGATATGGATACTCCAGGTCTGGAAAACCGGCCGCAATTAAATAAAGATAAAAGCAATCCTGATAAATCAAAAAAAGATGAACTCAGTACGGAAGGATCAAATCCTGTCCTATCAATCCCCCAAACCCCCAGGGGCTCGGACCGGAAAGGACGGGACCGGATGCGGGAGCGGGAAAGTTATCGGGAATTGATTTTGGAGAACATCGAGTATGACTGCCTCATCCAGAACCACCGCCTTGACCGGGACCGTCTGGACGAGCTGGTGGAGCTCATGGTGGATACGGTGTGTTCCAACCGGGAGATGATCCGCATCGCCGGGGATGACTACCCGGCGGAGGTGGTAAAGTCCCGGTTCCTCAAGCTGAACAGTTCCCATATCGAGTATGTGCTGGACCGTATGCGGGAGAACACCACCTATGTCCGCAATATCAAGAAATACCTGCTGGCCGCTTTGTATAACGCCCCGGCCACCATCGACAGCTACTACACCTCCCTGGTGAGCCACGATATGTACGGCGGCGGAGATCGGAGGTGATGTGCGTGCAGGAAGAAATCACCCAGGGCGTGGTCTCCCTCTCGGTGGAGACCGGCAAGATGACGACGGACCTGCTCCAAAAGGCCGTGAAGAAGGTGCTGGAGGAGATGCAGAAAAAGCCCTCCCAGCGCAGCTTACACCAGGGGAAGCAGACCCTGCACCAGCTCAAACAGCATGGGGCCTCCCTAACCAACATCGAGATCACGGAGCAGAACATCAAGGCGTTTTCGGCGGTGGCGAAGAAGTATGACATCGACTATGCCTTGAAGAAGGACCCCACCACCGACCCACCGCACTACTATGTATTCTTCAAGGCGAAGGACAAGGACCAGCTCCAGCCGGCCTTCAAGGAGTTCACCGCCATGACCCTGGGCCGGGAGAAGCGCCCCACCATCCGGGAGCGGCTGGCCCAGGCCCAGGAACAGGCCAAGACCCAGCACCGCCAGCGGGAGAAGGTCAAGACCAAAGACCGGGAGGTGGCGCGATGACCGATAAGCTGAAAAAGCAGATCATCCTCAACCTCCCGTATCTCATCTTCGTGTATCTCTTTGACAAGCTCTGCCAGGGCGTGCGGCTTTCCCCTGGGGCGGACGCCTCGGAGAAGCTGCTCCACATCGGGCAGGGCTTTTCGGCGGCCTTCGCCAGCCTGGCGCCCAGCTTCCATCTGCTGGACCTGTGCGTGGGTGCCGCCGGTGCGGTGCTGATCCGGCTGGCGATCTACTCCAAGGGCAAGAACGCGAAGAAATACCGCCGGGGCATCGAGTACGGGAGCGCCCGATGGGGCACTCCGGCCGACATCGCCCCCTACGCAGACTCGGACTTCTTCCAGAACGTCCTCCTCACCCAGACGGAGCGGATCACCATGTCGAGCCGTCCCAAGGAGCCCAAGTACGCCAGGAATAAGAATATTTTGGTCATCGGCGGTTCCGGCAGCGGCAAAACGCGGTTCTTTGTCAAGCCCAATCTGCTCCAGTGCCATTCCTCCTATGTGGTCACCGATCCGAAAGGTACGATATTATGCGAGGTAGGGGCCCTGCTGGAGCGCAAGGGATACCGTATCAAAAGCCTGAACCTCATCAACTTCAAGAAGTCCATGCGGTATAACCCTCTGGCGTACATCCGCTCAGAGAAGGACATTTTGAAATTGGTGAACGCCCTGATCCTCAACACCAAGGGGGAGGGCGAAAAGTCCAGTGAAGATTTCTGGGTCAAGGCCGAGCGGCTGTACTATTCCGCCCTCATCGGGTACATCTGGTACGAGGCGGAGCCGGAGGAGCGCAACTTTATCACCCTGCTGGACCTCATCAACGCCAGCGAGGCGCGGGAGGACGACGAGGAGTTCCAAAGCCCGGTGGACATCCTGTTCGCCAAGCTGGAGAAGGAGCGCCCGGACCACTTCGCCGTGAAGCAATACCGCAAATTTAAGATGGCGGCGGGCAAAACTCTGAAATCCATACTGATTTCCTGCGGCGCCCGCCTCTCTCCCTTTGACATCCAGGAGCTGCGGGACCTCATGACGGAGGACGAGCTGGAGCTGGACACCCTGGGCGACCGCAAATCGGCGCTGTTTGTCATCCTCTCGGATACGGACAGCACCTTCAATTTTGTGGCGGCGCTCATGTACTCCCAGCTTTTCAACCTGCTGTGCGACAAGGCGGACGACTTCTACGGAGGCCGCCTGCCGGTCCATGTGCGGTGCCTGCTGGACGAGTTTGCGAACATCGGGCAGATACCCAACTTCGACAAGCTGATCGCCACCATCCGAAGCCGTGAAATATCGGCTTCTATTATTTTGCAGTCGCAAAGCCAGTTAAAGACCATCTACAAGGACGCGGCGGATACCATCGTGGGTAACTGCGACAGCACCTTGTTTTTGGGAGGCAAGGAGAAATCCACCCTGAAAGAAATTTCGGAGCTGCTGGGGAAAGAAACGATTGACAGTTTCAATCAATCGGAAAACCGGGGCAGCCAGGTTTCTCACGGCCTCACCTATCAAAAATTGGGAAAGGAGCTGATGACACAAGACGAATTGGCAGTAATGGACGGAGGCAAGTGTATCTTCATGCTGCGGGGCGTGCGCCCGTTCCTCTCGGACAAGTACGACCTGACGAAGCATCCGAACTACAAATACACCGCCGACGCCGACAAGAAGTACCTCTTTGATATGGAACGGTACATGAAACGCAAACCGGCTATCGTAAAGCCGGATGAGCCTTTCGAGATGTACGAATTGACAGCAACGGACCTTCAATAACAATTCTACAACGAAGAAAGGAAATATGATTTATGGATTTTTTCACTAACGCTATCGACGTATTGCAGACTCTGGTGATCGCGCTGGGCGGCGGCCTGTGCGTGTGGGGCGGCATCAACCTCCTGGAAGGTTATGGGCAGGACAACCCTGCCTCCAATGCTCATGGTTAATAAAGAAGCACAACAAAACAGGACAAGGACAGTCAGCCCC
>ERZ827512.560-NODE-560-length-47133-cov-16.078083_pt1 | contig 47133 bp, 39 predicted proteins | sample MGYA00519916_ERZ827512 | MGnify/ENA primary metagenome ERZ827512 (study PRJEB31778, sample SAMEA3449335) | human gut metagenome | biome: human gut; feature: human-associated habitat; material: faeces | place: United Kingdom | collected 2010/2012 ... | reverse complement strand
TTTCCTGAACTTTGTTCTGCATTTCCTATTCCGTATCCTATTCCTGTTGTGTCTAGTCTCGTTAAATTAACATGTAATGTTTCTCCTGTATTGGCGTAACTTATGATATAGCTTAGTAAAAATGCTATGATAGCTACAATGGTAATAATTATCCCAATCTTTTTTTTCATTAAAATTCATCCTTTCCTCTCTTTTTCAGAGTTTAATACATTATTTATTATACTTCTTTTGAAGAATAAAATCAACATTTTTTCATATATTTTATTGATTTTGTTTTTTGGAGGTTATCGTGAAAATTTATAGGGTTTTAATATGTTTGTTTTTGATTATTTTTTCATATATTTTTCCAGTATTTGCAGATGAAGAAGATTTAGAAAATCCAATAGATTTTTCTTCTATTACTAGTTCTTCTTCTGAAATTATTACAGAACCCTCAATAAATTCTAGGGCTGCAATTGTTTTAGATAGAAAATCTGGGTTAATCTTATACGGAAAAAATGAGAACGAAAAACGTAAAATGGCATCTACAACCAAAATTATGACTGCTATTGTTGTAATAGAAAATGCAAATTTAGAAAGTATTGTTACAATATCTCAAAAAGCTGCGGGCACTGGTGGTTCACGTTTAGGATTACATACAAACGATAAAGTTTCTGTTAAAGATCTACTATATGGATTACTATTATGTTCTGGAAATGATGCTGCCGTAGCTCTTGCAGAATTTGTTGGAGGTGATTTACCTGGCTTTTCTAATCTAATGAATAACAAAGTTTCTGAACTTGGATTAATCTCAACTCATTTTGTTACTCCTCATGGCCTTGATAATGAATCACATTATACTACTGCTTATGAACTTGCCAAAATAACAGATTATGCTTTAAAAAATGAAACTTTTTGTAATATTGTTGGGACCAAAAATCATACTATCACTATTAACAAATATTCTAAATCACTTTCAAACACTAATGAACTTCTTGGAAATTTTGAAGGTGTTTATGGCGTTAAAACCGGCTTTACCAATGGTGCTAATCGTTGCTTGGTTACTGCTATAAAACGAAACAATATGGATTTAATTTGTATTGTTCTTGGTGCTGATACTAAAAAAGATAGAACTAGAGATAGTGTAAATTTAATAAACTATATCTATTCAAATTTTGAATTAGTAAATATAAAAGATAAAATTTTATCTGAATTTGATAATTGGAAATTGTGTAATTCTTCTAGCTTTAAAGTTGAAAAAGGAAAAAATGATGAGATTGACATTGCTCTAGAATCTTTACCATATGATTTTTTAACAATAAACAGTAAACATTTAGATGATATTAGCATATACATATATTGTAACACAAATTTTACTGCACCTCTTCCTGCTAATAGCTCTATAGGATATGTTTCATTAAGTATTGCTAATGAAAATATCTTTACATTAAAAATTTATAATACCAATTCTATTGAACAAAAAAATTGCACTGAGTTTTTTTATGATATGTTAAAAAATCTTACTTCTAACTTGGAATTTTTATTCTATAAAAATCCAATATAACTCTTGACAAATCATAAATATTTTGATATTATTATAAAGTCTTTGACGCAGGTATAATTTAGTGGTAAAATGCAACCTTGCCAAGGTTGATTCGCGGGTCCGATTCCCACTACCTGCTCCAAATATTTTATATGGCGACATAGCCAAGTGGTAAGGCACGAGTCTGCAAAACTCTGATCCCCGGTCCGAATCCGGGTGTCGCCTCCATAATAAAAACGAGAAAATATTGATGTCTCAACATTTTCTCGTTTTTTATATATTTTTATGTGCGAAGCAACTATAAAAAGAGCCCTAACAAGCTCTTTTTATACTCTCTTTGGATTAAATTTCACATTCTGTTTATAATATTCTGCAATCAACTCATCAAGTTCAAGACTTAATTGATAAATGATATTATAATCTTTTCCTGTAACAATGCTCTCATTTAACTTGTTTCTTAATTTACAAATTTCATCATTTAACATATGGCCTCTCTCCTTTTTTACAATATTTGTTCACTACATCTATAAATTAACATATTTTTACAATTTAGTCAATTAATTATTTCATTTTTTTCAATTTTTGTACGTCTTTTTCTCCTTGATTTCACGATATTTCGACACTATTTTGCATTATGCGACTTTATTGTTTTTTATTCTACATTTTTTATATTACTTTTTGATTACAAACTTATTTTTTTATTACAGAAATAACCATTTTTTTGTCATCAAATACTTGGTTCAATATTTGTTCGACATATTGTTCATTAATAGTTGATATTTCTTCCAAATAATCAAAACTATTTATTTCTTTAAAGTAATCTGCTAAAAACATTCTTGCTATATTTTCGACATCATTATATTCTTTTACATAATCACCATAAATTCTCTTTTTAATTCTATCAAATTCCTTGTTATCAATTGGTGATGCTTTCATTTCAGCAACAGTCTTTTTAAATTTCTCGTATACTTTTTCTGGTTCTGTAGATTGTCCAGTAATCAATATATGTGCATATCCTCTTGCAAACTCGTAATCTAAACTTGGAACTGCAAATAAAAGTCCTTCATCATATAATTCTTTGTATAACTTTGAGCTTTTTCCAATTATCATATTTAACAAGATTTCTATTGCAATATGTTTGCGAACTCTTTCTTTTGTATCTGCTAATTTATCTTTTATTCCAATTGCAAATAATGGCTGACTTACATCCATGTTTTGCTCAATTTTTTCTTTTACTATTTCTTCTTTTTCAACAGGATAAATTCTCTTTATTTCTCCATTAGCTTTTTTATCAATTAATCTTTTCTTTACCTCTTCTAACAATTTTTCAGGCTCAAAATCACCGCAAATTACCATTGCCATATTTGATGGATTATAAAATGTATTATAGCATTTATAAAGAATTTCTTTATCTATATGGCTAATTGTCTCTATAGTACCTGTTATATCCAATTTTACAGGATGTTCATGATACATTGCTTCCATTGCATTTAAATATACTTTCCACTCTGGATAATCGTCATACATCATAATTTCTTGACCAATTATCCCTTTTTCTTTTTCTACATTTGCATCTGTAAAATAAGGATGTTGAACATAATCCATTAATTCATCAAGTGCTGGATAGAAATTTTCTGTACATTCAAACAAATATGCTGTATGATCATTTGTAGTATATGCATTAGCATCTACACCTAACGCTGTAAGTGTATCTAAACTATTAATGCCACTCTCTTGTTCAAACATTTTATGTTCCAAGAAATGGGCTACTCCCTTTGGAACTTCTGTTTCTTCTGTCTCTCCTGGCACTATAAATTTACTATCATTTGAACCATAATTCGTTCCCCATATTACATATTTTTTTTGAATTCCTTTTTTAGGAATTATCATTACAGTTAAACCATTAGGAAGTTTTTCTACATATAATTTTTCTTTTACTCTTGAGTCTTCAATAATCTGCATTTATTTGTCCTCCTTTGCTGTTTCTTTGTTTTTTAAGAAATATACTGTGTTTACAGTTATAGATTTTGCAACATCTATAATTGCTTCTTTACTTACTCTATTTACCTTATCTATATATTCACTTAAAGATGTTTTACCATCAGTTAATTCTTGACCATAAAAATATGTGATTTCTGTATCTTGTTCATCATCTATACTTTTAATTCCAGATATAATTCCTTTTTTAGCATTTTCTATATCGTCGTCTGAAAATACTCCATTTTTCATATCTTCTAATTGTTTTCTGATTATTTCCATAGCCTTTTCATAGTTCTTTATTTCAATTCCGCACATAATAAATATGTTACTTTTATATCTTACATATCTTGAACTTGCTGTATATGCCAAACTTGCCTTTTCTCTTACTTCTTGGAACATTTTTGAATTTGCTGTTCCTCCCAATATAGCATTATATAACATTGCATCATATTTCTGATTTTCATTTTGTAAATGTACATCTAATCCTATAACTATTTTTCCTTGAACAACATCCATTTCATCTTTTATTTCATGTTCTTTTACGTCTTCTTTATTTTCTATTTTGTTCATCACATAATTTGGCTTTCTGCCTTGTAATTTCTTTATATTTTCATTTTGTTCAACAATTTCATTTACATTTTCAATGTCACCAGAAACAAATAAATCAATTTTACATTCTTGTAACATTTTTTGATAATATTCATATAAATTTTGTGCAGTAATTGTATCTAAATCTTCTATATATCCATATTTATATAAGCCATATGGTTGATTTTGGTACATTTCTTCTGTACATCTTTCAAGAGCATATACTGCTTTATTATCTACCTTTCCTTCTATTATTCTTTTGATATTTGCTTTTTCTTGTTTAACATATTCTTCTTTAAATGCTCCATTTTCAAGTAATGGATCAAATGCAATTTCAAATAATTTTTCTATACTTGATTTTAATATATTTTCATTAGTTTGTGGAAGAAATTTATCATTAACTGATTCTAAATAAAATTTTAAAACATGGTTATCTCCAGTTTTATCTATTCCACAATCAAAGCCTGCACCATACATTTCCTCTAATTCTTGGCTTATTATTTCTTGTGTTGGCATATTTTTACTACCTCTTCTTAAAACTGATAGTAATAATGCATTTTTTGTTACATTTTCTCTTGATATTGGCATCGTTAAGAATATTGCAACTAAGTTTGTTTTGAATTTTTCAGTTTGTATTTGATGTAATTTTATACCTTCTTTTATTTCTTTTTCTTTATACTGCATAATATACCTTCTTTCCTTTTTTACTATACATAGTATAATATATTTCACAGTTATTATTCAAGTTTTTAGACAAAAAAATTCCACATAAAAATGTGGAATTTTTCTATTAAAATTTTCTTTTTCTAGCTGCCTCTGATTTTTTCTTTCTTTTTACGCTAGGTTTTTCATAATGTTCTCTTTTACGAACTTCTTGAAGAACCCCATTTCTTGCACATTGACGCTTAAATCTTTTTAGTGCGTCTTCTATATTTCCATTATTAACTTTAATTTCTGACATTAATATTCCCCTCCTTCCGGCGTTTAGAACACTGTATGCGGGATTTCGTTTTTCTCTCATCCTATATACGCTAACTATTATACATTATTTGGATATAAGTTGTCAAGTCTTTACAAGAAATTATTTAAATATTAAATGGTATTACTTTATGTACTTTTAAAGATTTTGGTACATCTATAATTCTTTGGTTTGATGAACCTCTAAATTTCAAATTCAAGTCCTTCTTGTCTTCCTCAAATTTTCCATCAACTAATACATCTATGTATGACATAAGTTCCTTAGTTTCTGGCCAATTTTCAAACATGTGTCCAACAACATCTTTATCAAAAGAATAACCTGTATAACACCAAATATCCTTATCTGGAAATTTTTCTTTTACTCTTTTTAATAATGGTAATAATCCTTGTTGATTTTTATATTCTAGTGGCTCTCCTCCTAGAAGTGAAAGTCCTGCCACATATGGGTGGTCTAATTCACTTATAATTTTATCTATATCTTCTTCTGTAAATTCTTTTCCATAATTAAAGTCCCATGCTTGTGCATTAAAACATCCTTTGCAATGATGATTACATCCACTTACAAACAATGAAACTCTAACTCCTTCTCCATTTGCTACATCTGCTACTTTTATATCTGCGTAGTTCATTTTATTATCCCCCTGTTTCTAGTTATTGCTTAATTTTTACGTTTAATTAAAATAGATATCATATCAACTGTACTTGATCCCTGTCTTTCTCTTCCGAGTGCTGTGTAAAATGCTCTTTGATAGTCTGGACTAACCTTACTACTACTAATATATTTATATATATCATCAAAAGTTGTTACTTTATCTTGCATTACTACACTATTATAAGAAGCTTTAAAGTTTCTCATTTGATAATAATAATATGTTTGAGTTTGACTTGTATCTGTTACATATCTTCTCTTAAAATCTAAGTTTAATCTTCCGGCAGAAGATATATCACCATAATTTCCAGCATTCAAAGTTGCTGTTCCTCCATTTTCTAGTTCTACATCTCCTATTCTATAATATACTTTCTCTTCATTAGCACTTTCTCCTAGCATAAATATATTACCTTCTAGCACAACTTCTTCAGATTCTGAATTAGTTACAAGTGTATAACCATTATATGTTTTTTCTCCTATTGGTAGTCCTTGTAAAAAGCTGATTAATGAAATATTGTGAATTATTTGATCCCATTCATCTTCTTTTAATTCTGGCATTTGAAATACAAACTTTGTTGCACCTGAATATACATTATAGTTTGATATTGCTATTGCAAGATTATTTTCTATTTTATATCTTATAACAGCTAATCTATGTTGGTTAAATGTAGAAGTTTCATTTTCTATATTATTTTTTATATCTGAGCTTGAATTAAATTGAAATATTATTGTATCATTTCCTTCCCATACTTTTCCATAGGCCGTTTTAGCAGTGTCACCATCTTTTATCAATACTTCATCATATGCATCACTATATTTTAGCCCTTGCAAACCTGAATCCTCTCTAAACCATTTAGTAAACTTATATGCCTCATAGTAATATTCTTTAGCCATATAATTATTTTCTATTATATTTTTATATGCATTAAAAGCTGTTTTATCACTATCAGTACTTTTGCATTGAGTCCTAAAGAAACCATTAGACACATATACGATTTGTGAATCACTTTCCCCATCAGGAATTAGATAATATTTGGTTCCATTTATCTTAGCATACGGATATGCAGCATTTTTGTCAATTGATAAAGGTATATACTCCTTCAAACTTTCTGTTCCAATCTCAATACCGTTATATGTGATTTTTGCATCTTTCATGTCATCATTTGACAATTTTTCAACATCTGTATTCGTGTTTATATTTTGACATTTAATACCATCTATCAAATATCCTTCTTTATTAACATATTCACTTCCTATCATTCCTTTTACAGCTATATGATTATCTAACGAATATGTTATAACAACATCAATATTGTTTGTTTTATACCTACAACTATATGATATATATGGTTTTAATCCATATTCCTTCTGACCGTTTGTTTTTATCTTTACCTCTTCATCTGCATTTGGATCTGTATTTACCTCTGCTATATTAGAATATGGAGAATATATATATAATCCATCATACATTGTATATACTAATGCTGGTATATAACTATTTAATTCATTTGCAGTAAATCCATTTAACTCAAATGCTGTCATTATAGAATTTCTAAATGCTGAAACAGATGCTTCTATATCTCTTGTTTTTGAATTTGACATATCAGATGTTGTACTATTTGCTGCATTCAACTGATATGCTCTCATTGCATCATAAGTTGCTGATGTCAATCTATTATCATATAATGTTTGAGTATTTATCGTTTGTACTTGGTTCTGTGTATATACTGAAAGCACTAATGAAATTGGTAATATTATAATTATAAATATTATTGCCAGTTCTTGTATCTTCATATGTATTCATCACTCTCTTCACTTAATTTCCTATTATATAATTACTACATTTATCGAATTTTGTCAATAGATAAATTTGTCATATTTTCTCTTAAAACGCTGAAAAGAGTGTATTTCTACACTCCTTTCTTTTTGTAAATTTATTGTAAATTTTATTCTTCAAAAATCTTGTCGAATTCTGGTCCTTCAATTTTTTCTTTTTCAAGTAATACTCCTGCAACTGCATGAAGTTTGTCTTCATGTGCACTTAGAATATCTCTTGCTCTAGTATAAGCTCTATCTACTATTTTCTTTACTTCTTCATCGATAACACTTGCTGTTTCTTCTGAATAATCTTTAGTTTGAGCAAAGTCTCTACCTAAAAATACTTCTCCTTGTCCCCCACCAAATGTTATTGCACCTACTCTATCACTCATACCATATTTAGTTACCATATTTCTTGCAATTTGTGATGCTCTTTCTATATCGTTGCTTGCTCCTGTTGATATATCATTTAATATTAAAGCTTCTGCTACTCTACCACCTAGTAATGACACTATATTTTCTTCCATTTCTGTTTTTGACATAAATGACTTATCTTCTGTTGGTCTATACATTGTATATCCTCCAGCCATTCCACGTGGTACTATAGAAATTTGATGTACAGGGTCTTGTGTTGGTAAATATCTACTTACAACTGCATGACCTGCTTCATGGTATGCTACTAATCTATTTTCTTTTGCACTTCTTACTCTTGTCTTTTTCTCAGGTCCCATAGTTACTTTAACCATAGCATCTTCTATTTCTTTCATTCCAATTTCTTTGTAATTTCTTCTTGCTGCTAACAATGCTGCTTCATTTAATACATTTTCTAGATCTGCACCTGCAAATCCTGATGTATTTTTTGCTATTACTTTTAAATCTACATCATCTGCTAATTTTTTCTTACGTGCATGTACTTCTAGTATTTGTTCTCTTGCTTTAACATCTGGACTTCCTACTACTATTTGTCTATCAAATCTTCCTGCTCTTAATAAAGCTTTGTCTAATACGTCTGGTCTATTTGTTGCTGCTAATATAATAACACCCTCATTATCTGAGAATCCGTCCATTTCAACTAATAATTGGTTTAATGTTTGTTCTCTTTCATCATGTCCTCCACCTAAGCCAGCACCTCTTTGACGTCCTACAGCATCAATTTCATCTATAAATATTATACATGGTGCATTTTTCTTTGCTTGTTCAAATAAATCTCTTACTCTTGAAGCACCAACACCAACAAACATTTCTACGAAGTCTGAACCACTTATTGAATAAAATGGTACTCCTGCTTCTCCTGCAACAGCTTTTGCTAATAATGTTTTACCTGTACCTGGTTGACCTACTAATAGCACTCCTTTTGGTATTCTTGCACCCATATCTGTAAATTTCTTTGGATTTTTTAAGAATTCTACAATTTCTTGTAATTCTTCTTTTTCTTCATCAACACCTGCTACATCGTCAAATGTTACTCTATTTTTTTCACCTGCATTTACAAGTCTTGCTTTACTCTTTCCAAATGTCATATTCTTAGTTCCGTTTTGAGCTCCACCACTCATCATCATAAACCAGAATATAAAGAATATAATTAATAATCCAAATGGTGAAATTAAGCTTAAAACTGTAATCCAAATTGACTCTTTTTCTTCTTCTAATGTTATCTCACCTGTTTTTAGATATTGTTCTGTATATGTCATAAAACTATCCAAACTTGGAATTTTAACTTCTTTTTCTGTTTTTGAATTTTTTAGTTTAACTGATGCCACGTCTCCTGATGAAGAAATTTTTACACTTTCTACTTCCTTATTTTCCATACTTGTTATTAATTCAGAATATGTCATTTTTGAATTACTATTTTCCATTATTGATGATAGTAGCACAATTACTATAATTCCTATTATTAACCACATTGCTAATGTTTTTATTCCCTTTTTCATCTAAGTCCTCCTATTTTTTATTATTCTTTTGAAACTATAACATACCTTTTTCTTTTTTTCAATACTTTTTACGTGACTTTTTTGTGTCCTTTTCGTTACAGTTGTCTGCTTTTTTTACGGTTTATTAATTTTGAGCTCTAAAAAATATTTTTTTATCATTTACTAAAATTTTTATTTTTTTGTTTGGCGTCAAAAATTTATTTCCTATATTATTATCACATAACTTTATTATTGCTTCTATATGTATTTTTTCAATTCCCTGAGTAGAGCCTAATAACTGCTTTACAGTATACAAAATAATTTTATTTTTTATTACCTTTTCTTGTTTATTAAATTCTTTCCAATTTAATATGATTTCTTTTTCTTTTTTTTCAACTAGTATTTTTTTATAAATATTTTGTGCTTGATTATCTATGTAATTGCTTTCGTCCGTAGCAACTTGAGATAATCTGTCTACTGTTTCTATAATGTTAGGATTAAATTCATTTTTTATATACGGAATTACTATGTTTCGAATTTTATTTCTAGTATATTCATTCTCAAAATTAGTTTTGTCTATTCTTGGTTCTAATTTATTTTCTTCACAATATTGTTCAATTTCGTTACGCTCACATTCAATTAATGGTCTAATATATTTATTGTCTCTTATTGGTTGCATTCCTTTAAGTCCTGAAAGTCCACTTCCCCTAAGCAAATGCATAATAATTGTTTCAATTTTATCATTTTTATTGTGCGCTATTGCTATTTTATTAGCTCCGACTTTAGAACATACTTCTTCAAAAAATTCGTATCTTACATTTCTTCCTGCTTCTTCTGTTCCGATTTTCTGAGTCTCAGCTATCTTTTGAACTTCTGCCCTTTTACAGAAAAATGGAATGTCATTTTTTTTGCAATAATTCTCTACGAATTTTTCATCATCTATTGCTTCTTCTCTTATTAGATGATTAATATGAGCTACATATATTTTAAAATCAAATTCATCTTTTATTTCATTTAAAATATTCAACATTGAAATTGAATCAGGTCCTCCTGATACTCCTAAAACAATTTTGTCACCAGCTTCTATTAATTTATATTTTTTTATTGTTTCTATTACTTTATTTTTCATTAAATAAACCTCTCTTATATAGAATAAGGTCACCTCTGTTATAACAAAGATGACCTTTACCTCATTTATTCTTCAAAGCCAATTCATAGCCCCTTTCAAAAAACTTCCATTCTTCTTGATTAGCATTATCCAACTCATTTTTTACTATTCTATTGATATGTCTCATAGTAGAAAGGTTAATATAACTAATCGCTCCAAAAGCCATATCATTTACAAGTCTATTACTAGCAGAAGATATCCAACCAAGAATTTCAAATTTCTCGACTCGTGTCAAATTTTCATAATTTTCTAACACTTCAGAAAGTTTTTTTTCACTTTCAAAAGCATATTTGGCTTCAAGTTCACCCACCAATCTTGGTGCTTGATCTTTTATGAGTTCATAAATTGTGTCCAGGTTGAATTCTTCCCGGAAACCTTTTGTGCTTTGCATAATTCTTACCTCCTCATTATGCATACAATTGTTCCTTAACAAACTATTTCATTATATCATACATTTTAGAGATTTACAACCAAAATTTCAAGGTTTCTCGGTTTTATATATACTTTATTTGACATTAATCGTCAAATCTTTTTTCCAAATTAACAAATTTTGTATAATTACCCATCCACAATAATTCAACAGTACCTGTTTGGCCACCTCTTTGTTTTGCTATAATTACTTCTGCTATGTCTTTTTTCTCAGATTCTTTGTTATAATAATCATCTCTATATAAAAACATTACTATATCCGCATCCTGCTCTATTGCTCCAGATTCACGCAAGTCTGATAACATCGGTCTATGATCAGGTCTTTGTTCTACCGCTCTTGATAACTGTGATAATGCAATTACAGGAACATTTATTTCCTTAGCTAAAATTTTTAATGATCTACTAATTTCAGAAATTTCTTGCTCTCTGCTTGCCTGTCTTTTATTACTTCCTTGTACTAACTGTAAATAGTCAATTACAACTAGCCCTATGTTTTTCTCCATTTTTAGCTTTCTACACTTGGTTCTTATTTCCATTACAGATATACCTGGCGTATCATCTATATAAATTTCTGATTCTGATAATGGTCCTATAGCTCCAGCTAATTTTACCCAATCATCTTCTTCAAGTTTACCTGTTCTTACTTTGTTACTATCTACCATTGCCTCACTACATAAAATTCTGTTTACTAATTGGTCTTTTGACATCTCTAAGCTAAATATTGCTACTGGTGCATTTCCTCTTAAAGCTGCATTTGTTGCAATATTTAATGCAAATGCTGTTTTACCCATGGCAGGTCTTGCAGCAACTAGAATTAATTCTGAACCATGTAATCCTGCTGTTTTATAATCAAGTTCTACAAATCCTGTTGGAACACCCGTAATATGTTGCTTTCTGTTATACAATTCTTCTAGTTTGGTAAAACTTTCTACTAAAACATCTTTAATTGGTGTATAACCTTTTTGATTTTTGCTTTGCATTATATCAAATATCTTTTTCTCTGCATTATCCATTATATCTTCTACATCTTCAGCTGGGTCATATCCTAACTCTATAATCTCATTTGCAGTTTTTATCAATTTTCTTAATATTGCTTTTTCTTCTACAATTTTTATGTATTTTTGAACATTAGCCGTTGTTGGAACCTTATCTGGTAAACTTGCCAAATACTCATATCCACCAACCTGTTCAAATTTGTCCATAGACTCTAATTCGTCTTTTAATGTAATAATATCAATAGGTTCTGATTTACTATATAAATTTATTATCGCTTGATATATTGCTCTATTATCTTCTCTATAAAATGCATCTTCTTTTAATGTTTCTATAGCCGCATTAACAGCATCCTTATCTGTAAGCATACTTCCTAATACGGCTTGTTCTGCATCTATATCATGTGGTGGTATTTTTGCTAAATCCATTTTTTAACCCCTCACATCAACTTTTATTTTTCCTAAAACTCCCTCATATAGTTTCACGTCTACGCTAAACATCCCTAAGGTTTTAATTGTTTCTTTTAAATCGATTTTCTTTTTATCAATTTTAATTTTATGTTGTTTTTCTAGATTTTCTGAAATATCTTTAGCAGAAACTCCACCAAATATTTTTCCATTTTCTCCAGCTTTAACTTCAACTCTTACTGTAATTTTAGTTAATTTATCAGCAAGCTTTTTAGCCTCTTCTCTTTCTGTATCCTTTTTAAATTGATTTGCTTCATTTTGAGCTTTTAATTTGCTCATATTTTCTGCATTAGCTTCAACAGCTAAATTTTTAGGAAATAAAAAATTACGCACATATCCATCTGAAGCATTTATTACTTCATTTTTCTTTCCAACACCTTTTATATCTGCTTTTAATATTACCTTCATTTTTTCCTCCTTGTGCGAATTTGGGGTCGGTCCTTTTTTTCGCATTTATTCTTTTTCACTAAAATATTCTTCAATCTTAGAAATCAATTCCTCTTTTGCTTCTTCAATTGTTGTATTTTCTAATTGAGCTCCAGCTAAAGTGATATGACCTCCACCACCTAATTTTTCAAGTATCATTTGAACATTAACATCACCAATTGAACGTCCACTAATGCAAATTTTATCTCCTGTATTTCCTAAAACAAATGATGCTGTGATATTTCCTATTGTTAATAATTCATCTGCTGCTTTTGCACAAATTAAACTTGTATCTTTTTCTATTATATCATATTGTGATATTGCTATCGTGTCATGGATTATCTCTGCTTTTCTCACTATTTCTGATATTTTATTGTAACTTTCCAAATCACTTTGGAACCATTTTTTTACTTTTATAATATCTACTCCACATCTACGTAAATATGCTGCTGCTTCAAATGTTCTAACTCCTGTTTTAAATGTAAAATTCTTGGTATCCATCATTATTCCAGCATATAAAGCTTCTGCCTCAATTGTTGAAAGTTCAACTTCATTTTGTGTATATTGAATTAGTTCTGTAACTAACTCTGATGCTGAAGATGCATATACTTCTTGGAATGTTAATATACTTTGGTCTATAAAATCTGCACTTCTTCTGTGATGGTCTATTACTACTATTTTATTAGTTTTATTTAATAATTCTGGTGCTTCTACATATGTTTTTTTATGAGTGTCTACTATAACTAATAAGGTATCACTATTAATTTGTGCTAATGCTGTTTCCTTATTTATTAATACATCTTTATATTCATCTCTAATATTATCTAAAAATGTATTTAAAGATGCTGATTCTCCATTTACAATATAAGCATCTTTTCTTAAACTTGTAGCCATTCTATAAACTCCAAGTGCTGAGCCCATTGCATCTATATCTGCATTTGTGTGTCCCATTATGATTACTTTATCACACTCTGACATCAATTCTTCTAATGCATGTGCTACAATTCTTGCTTTTACTTTAGTTCTTTTTTCCACTTCTTCAACTTTTCCACCAAAGAATTGATATTTTCCATTTTCTCTTATTACTGCTTGATCTCCACCTCTACCAAGTATAACATCCATTGCTGCTGCTGCTGACTTATAAACCTCTCTATCTGTTTCACCTTCATTTGATATTGCTATACTTAGTGTCAATTGCATTTTATCTTTTCTTACTATATTTTTTATTGTATCTAATATTGCAAATTTGTCATCTTTAATTTTCGCTAAATATCTTTGTTCAAATATATATACATAGGTATCTCTATCTTCTTTTACTAATATTCCATTTGTTTCATTTACCCAATCATATACAGTACTTTCTACCTTTGCCATCAACTGTGTTTTTTGCTCTGCATCAACTCTTTGCATTACCTCTTCATAATTATCTACCATAATTATTCCAACACATGTCTTTTTATCTTCATTTTCTTGTCTTAAATCATACTTTTCTGTTTCATCAATAAAATAAAGAATCATCATATATTCTGCTACTTTTTTTCTTTCACTTTTCTTTGTTTTAGCAAATTCACATTGAACTTTATATTTTTTCTTTCCTATTTCTATATTTCTGATGATTGATTTTATTTTAGGGTCTTTATTTTTTTCTATTTCATCTTTTATATCAATTGTTAAATCACTTATATAATTGTTAATATCAATATTTGCAAATTCTGTGATAAATTTTGAACTTTTCCAAACTACATTTCCATCTGTTTCTATGATGATTAATGGAAATGGTGCATTAATTAAACTGCTTTTTGCTGCTGAATCTACAGTTAATGTTAAATCTTGTAATTGCTCTGATATTTCACTTTTCCTTTTATTATTAGCAAAATATGTGTAAGCTAATATTGCTATATATATCACAATTGAAGGAATTATCATTTGAATTTTTAAGCACGATATTAATACTAATAATATAAAAATTATTACTAAATAGATTTTTGTTCTTGATACTAAATTATCAAATATTTTTCTATTATTATTTCCTGACATAAATGTCCTTTCTTAAGACTTTTCTACAATCTTATTATATTGTTTATTTGCCTTTTTATACTATTATAGTATACTTCTAAATAGGCTTTTTGTCAAGTTTTTCTAGTTTAACTTCCAATTTTAGAAACTTTTTCCATTACTCAATTAAGCTCTTTATGGTATAATAAATTAAGAGGTTTATGCTTATGAAAAAAGAAAAATTTTTAGAAATAATTAATGATATTTTAGCCAATAAATCTATTCAAAATTTAAAATTGTATAAGCATCACTATGCTTATACAAGGTTGGAACACTGTTTATCCGTTTCTTATTATACATATGTAATATGTAAATTCTTGCATCTTGATTATAAATCTGCAGCTCGTGCTGCATTATTACATGATTTATTTTTTTATGATTGCGAAGATAAACTATCACGCCCTAAAAATCATATAAAAAATCACCCCCAAATAGCTTTAGAAAATGCAAATAAATTATTTAACTTAAATAAAAAAGAACAAGATATTATTTTGAAACATATGTGGCCACTTACATTTTCACCTCCTAAATATTTAGAAAGTTTTATTGTTACTATTGTGGACAAATATTGTGCTTTTAAAGAATGGAGTATGTATTGTGCTTTTTACATATTAAAAATAGCATAAAAACGGAAACCATTAGTAATGTTTCCGTTTTTTATGTTTTATTCTTCAGATTCTGCTTCTTCTTTTGATTGTTCTGCTTTTTCTGTATTTGTATCTTCTTCTTTCTTTTCCTTTTTTTCTAAACTTTCAGAAATTGCTTTTTCATCTTCGCCTTCAACTTTAATTTTAACATCTTGATATCTCTTCATACCAGTACCTGCTGGGATTAATTTACCAATGATTACATTCTCTTTTAATCCTATCAAGTCATCTTCTTTACCTTTGATTGCTGCTTCTGTTAATACTCTTGTTGTCTCTTGGAATGATGCAGCTGATAAGAAGCTATCTGTTGCAAGAGAAGCTTTTGTAATTCCTAATAATGCTCTCTTACCTGTTGCAGGACGTTTTCCTTCTGCAATAGCAGCTTTATTCTTATCTGAGAATTCATACATATCTACTAAAGATCCTGGGAACATATCTGTATCTCCACCATCTTCAACTCTCATCTTTCTAAGCATTTGTCTAGCAATTACCTCAATATGTTTATCATTGATATCAACACCTTGACTTCTATATGCTTTTTGAATTTCAGAAATTACATATTCATAAACTCCTTCTGGACCTTTTATTGCTAAAATTTCAGCTGGGTTTATAGAACCTTCGATAAGTGGTTGTGCAGCTTTTACTTCATCTCCATCTTTAACTTTTAATTTTGATCCAAATGGTATTGTATATGTTCTTGAATCATCACTAGAAGTTACAATTACTTCTAACTTCTTCTTAGATTCAGAAATTTTAACTTTACCATCAATTTCTGTAATTACTGCAACACCCTTTGGTTTTCTAGCTTCAAAGATTTCCTCAACTCTTGGAAGACCTTGAGTGATATCAGCTACACCAGCAACACCACCAGAGTGAATTGTTCTCATGGTTAACTGTGTACCAGGTTCACCAATTGATTGAGCTGCAATAATACCAACAGATTCACCAATTGATACTAATTCTCTTCTTGCTAATCCCATACCATAGCATTTTTGACATACACCATGTTTTCCTCTACATCCAATTACTGAACGTACAAAAACTTGTGTAATTCCTGCATCTACTATTTGTTTTGCAATTTCTTTATTTATCATTGTATTTGTATCAACAATTAGTTCTCCAGTTGTTGGATTTTTAATATCATTTAATGGATATCTTCCTTCTAGTCTTTCTTCTAGACCTTCTACAACTTGATTTCCATCTTTAATATCCTCTAACATTAATCCTTCATCTGTTCCACAATCATGTTCTCTAACAATGATATCTTGTGATACATCTACTAATCTTCTTGTTAAGTATCCAGAGTCTGCTGTTCTTAAAGCTGTATCTGAAAGTCCTTTACGAGCACCATGTGATGATATGAAGTATTCCAATGCATCTAGACCTTCACGGAAGCATGACTTAATTGGAATTTCAACTGCTTTACCAGTTGTACTAGCCATAAGTCCACGCATACCTGCGATTTGTCTTAACTGGTTCATGTTACCACGGGCTCCAGATTTAACCATCATGTATATTGGGTTCAAGTCATCAAAGTTTTCTTCCATTGCTTTACTTACATCGTTTGTAGCTTTTTCCCAGATGTTAACAACTGATTGATATCTTTCATCATCTGTTATTAAACCTCTTCTATATTGGTTTCTAACTTTTTCAACTTGTTTATCAGCTTCTGCTAATATTTCTTTCTTTTCTGCTGGTACTTCAACATCTGCTACTGAGAATGTGATACCTGCAACTGTTGAATATTTGAATCCTAAAGCTTTTATATAATCAATTACTTCTGCAGATTCTGTTAATCCATGTTTATCAATTACTCTTTCAATAATTGTTCCCATTGATTTCTTCATAACTGGGAAATCAATTTCATATTGGAATGGATCTTCTTTTCTATCTATAAATCCTAAGTCTTGTGGAATACCTTGGTTAAATATAATTCTACCAACACTTGTAGGAATTTTTTTAGTTTTGATTTCTCCATCAATTTCTTTGCTTACTCTTACAAAGATTTTTGCATGTATTGAAACTGCTTTATTTTGGAATGCCATTAATGCTTCATCAGGATCTTTGAAATATTTTCCTTCTCCTAATTCTCCATCTAATGTCATTGTTAAATAATAACTTCCTAAAATCATGTCTAGTCTTGGTACAGCTACTGGCTTACCATCTTGTGGTTTTAATAAGTTATTTGTTGCAAGCATTAAATATCTTGATTCTGCTTGTGCTTCTGGTGTTAATGGTAAGTGAACAGCCATCTGGTCACCATCGAAGTCAGCGTTGAAAGCTTCACATACTAATGCATGTAACTTGATTGCTCTACCTTCTACTAATACTGGTTCAAATGCTTGTATACCTAGTCTGTGTAGTGTAGGAGCACGGTTAAGCATTACTGGGTGATCTTTAATAACTTCTTCTAGAATTCCCCATACTTCTGGGCTTAATCTTTCTACCATTCTTTTTGCACTCTTAATATTGTGTGCTAAGTGTCTTCCCACTAATTCTCTCATTACAAATGGTTTGAATAATTCTATTGCCATTTCTTTTGGAAGTCCACATTGATATAGTTTTAATTCAGGTCCTACTACGATTACAGAACGACCTGAGTAGTCAACTCTTTTTCCTAATAAGTTTTGACGGAATCTACCTTGTTTTCCTTTTAATAAATCTGATAAAGATTTTAATGGTCTGTTTCCAGCACCTGTAACAGGTCTTCCACGTCTTGAGTTATCAATTAAAGCATCTACTGATTCTTGTAACATTCTTTTTTCATTTCTTACAATGATTTCTGGTGCTCCAAGTTCAAGTAATCTCTTTAATCTGTTATTTCTGTTTATTACTCTTCTATATAAATCATTTAAATCTGATGTTGCAAATCTACCACCGTCTAATTGAACCATTGGTCTCAAATCTGGTGGAATTACTGGTACAACATTCATTACCATCCATTCAGGTCTGTTTCCTGAATTTTTAAATGCTTCTACTGTGTCTAATCTCTTTATTAATTTGGCTTTTCTTTGTTCGCTTGCACTCTCTAAATCTTTTTCAATTTCTGCTGTTAGTTTTTCCAAATCAATTTCTGCTAATAATTTTCTTATTGGTTCAGCACCCATTTCTGCTTTAAATGATTTTTTACCATATTTTTCTTCTGCTTCATGGTATTCTTTTTCATTCAAAACTTGGCATTTTTCTAATCCTGATGTTCCTTTATCTGTTACAATATAAGAAGCAAAATAAATAACTTTTTCAAGATTTCTTGGTGATACATCTAGCATTAAAGCAATTCTACTTGGAATTCCTTTAAAATACCAAATATGTGCAACTGGTGCAGCAAGTTCAATATGTCCCATTCTTTCTCTTCTTACTTTAGACTTTGTTACTTCAACACCACATCTATCACAAACTATCCCTTTATATCTTACTCTTTTATATTTACCACAATGACATTCCCAGTCTTTTGTTGGTCCAAATATTTTTTCACAAAATAAACCATCCTTTTCTGGTTTTAATGTCCTATAATTTATAGTCTCTGGCTTTTTTACTTCACCTTTTGACCATTCTCTTATTTTTTCATCTGATGCAATTCCTATTTTTATTTTGTTGAATATCTCTAATTCATCCATCTTTATTAGATGTCCCCCTTCTTAAAATTTTTGGGTAATTTTCAAACAGTATTTAGGTCTACCCACCGTTCCTGCAAATTATTCTGTCGCCTAAATACTTTTGAAAATCTATTTAATTAATTTATTCCATATCATCTTTTCCGTAGATATCTTCATCATCGTCTAAATCATCATCATTAAATAATTCATCATTATCTTCGTCTTCATCATCAGCCATTTCTTCATTTTCTTCAGAATATCCGTCTTCTAAATCTTCATGAATTAAAACATCATCTTCTGTTAATGCTTTTCCTTCTGATGTTTCATCATAATCAATTCCGTCTTCAATATGTTCTTTTAATTCTAATTCTTCATTATTTTCTGAATATAGTTTAATGTCTAATCCTAATGCTTGTAATTCTTTTACAAGAACTTTAAAGCTTTCTGGAACTCCTGGTTCAGGAATATTTTCACCTTTAACAATTGCTTCATATGCTTTAACACGTCCAACAGTATCATCTGATTTTACTGTTAAAATTTCTTGTAATGTATATGCTGCACCATATGCTTCTAGTGCCCAAACTTCCATCTCTCCAAAACGTTGTCCACCAAATTGAGCTTTACCTCCAAGTGGTTGTTGTGTTACTAATGAGTATGGTCCAGTTGAACGAGCATGTATTTTATCATCAACTAAGTGATGTAGTTTTAACATGTACATAACACCAACTGTAATTGGTTTGTCAAATGCTTCTCCTGTTCTACCATCATATAAAGTTTGTTTTCCATCTGGTGTTAATCCAGCTTCTTTTAATAATTCTTCTATTTCTGGTTCTGAAGCACCATCGAATACTGGTGTTGATACTTTGTATCCTAATGTTCTTGCAGCAGCACCTAAGTGAACTTCTAGAATTTGTCCCAAGTTCATACGAGATGGTATACCTAATGGGTTTAATAAAATATCTATTGGTGTTCCATCTGGTAAAAATGGCATATCTTCTTTTGGTAATATTCTTGAAATTACACCTTTGTTACCATGACGTCCAGACATTTTATCACCTACTGAAATTTTTCTCTTTGTTGCAATATAACATCTTATTACTTGATTTACTCCTGGACCTAATTCTTCTGAATTATCTCTTGTAAAGATTTTTATATCAACAATTGTTCCTGCTTCACCATGTGGTACACGAAGTGATGTATCTCTTACTTCCCTAGCCTTTTCTCCAAATATAGCACGAAGTAATCTTTCTTCTGCTGTTAATTCTGTTTCTCCTTTTGGAGTTACTTTACCAACTAATATATCTCCTGGTCTTACTTCTGCACCAATTCTTATAATTCCGTTTTCATCTAGGTCTTTTAGTGCATCATCACCAACATTTGGAATATCTCTTGTGATTTCTTCTGCACCTAATTTGGTATCACGGCATTCACAATCATATTCTTCAATATGAATTGATGTAAATACGTCTTCTTGTACTAGTCTTTCATTTAATAGTATAGCATCCTCGTAGTTGTAACCTTCCCATGTAGAGAATGCAACAAGCATATTTTTACCTAATGCCATTTCTCCATCTTTGGTTGCAGGTCCATCTGCTAAGGCATCACCTTTTTTTACAATTTCACCTTTTTTTACAATAGGTCTTTGATTTATACATGTTCCACCATTTGTTCTCTTGAACTTACGTAGTTTATGTACAACTGTTTTTCCAGTGTTATATTTCATTGTAATACTGTCACCAGTAACTTTTTCTACAACTCCATCATCTTCTGCTAAAACTAATATTCCAGAATCCATTGCAGCTCTATATTCTATACCTGTTGCAATTATTGGAGCTTCTGTTGTCATTAATGGAACTGCTTGACGCTGCATATTTGATCCCATCAATGATCTCTTAGCATCATCATTCTCTAAGAATGGTATCATGGCTGCAGCTATTGATACTAATTGCTTTGGTGATACATCTATATATTGAACTTCATTTTTATCTACTTCGATAATTTCATTTTTACGTCTTACACGTACACGTTTGTTAATAAATTCTCCATTTTCATCCATTGGTTCAGATGCTTGAGCTATTGTGTAATTATCTTCCACATCTGCGCTCATGTATTCAACAATATCTGTAACTCTATGTGTTTCTGGATCTATTTTTCTATATGGTGTTTCAATAAATCCATATTCATTAATATTTGCAAATGATGATAATGCAGAAATTAATCCAATGTTTGGTCCTTCTGGAGATTCAATTGGACATAGTCTACCATAATGTGTATAGTGAATATCACGAACCTCAAATCCAGCTCTTTCTCTTGAAAGTCCTCCAGGTCCTAATGCTGAAATTCTTCTTTTATGTGTTAATTCTGAAAGTGGGTTTGTTTGATCCATAAATTGTGATAATTGAGAACTTCCAAAAAATTCTCTTATTGATGATGTTATTGGTTTTGTATTAATCAATGTTTGTGGTGTAACAACATCTAAGTCTTGTATTGTCATTCTTTCACGAACTACTCTTTCAAGTCTTGTTAAACCAATTCTAAATTGATTTTGTAATAGTTCTCCAACACATCTTATTCTACGGTTAGCTAAGTGATCTATATCATCTTTTTTTCCGAAACCATTATACATATTTAATAAATAATTAATTGATGCAATGATGTCTTCTGTTGTAATATGTTTTGGTACTAATTCATCATATCTTTCTTTTATTGTACTTACCAAATTTTCTTCACTTGTATTTTCCATAATGTTTTTTAATATTTCATAATTTACATCTTCTTTGAAATGTAAACTACTTAAATCAACATTTGGTAACACTTTGTGAATATTTACAATTCCATTTCCAATTACTCTTATCTTTTTTTCGCCAATTTTAATGTCTACAATATTTATACCTGCATTTTGGATATCTTCTGCAACTTCAGGTGTTATTATTTCTCCTGCTGTTACAAATACTTCTCCTGTTTCTTTATCCATAATATCACTAAAAGCAACTTGGTTTTTGATTCTATTAGCAATACTTAATTTTTGATTAAATTTAAATCTTCCTACTTTTGCTAAGTCATATCTTCTATTATCAAAGAATAATCCATTAAATAAACTTCTTGCGGCTTCTACTGTTGGTAATTCTCCTGGTCTTAATTTCTTATATATTTCTATTAACGCATCTTCACTTGTTTTTATTGGATCTTTTTGAATTGTTGTTTCTAATAAATTTTCTTCTCCAAATAATGATCTAATTTGGTCGTCTGATACTAGTCCAATAGCTCTTAATAATGTTGTTACTGGTATTTTTCTTGTTCTATCAACACGAACCCAGAACATATCGTTTCCGTCTGTTTCATATTCAATCCAAGCTCCTCTTAATGGCATTACTGTTGAGGTATATGTTTTTCTTCCTGTTTTTGTATCAAATACTTCATCATAATAGCATCCTGGTGAACGTACTAACTGGCTTACTACAACTCTTTCTGCACCATTAATAATAAATGTTCCACTGTCTGTCATTAATGGAAAATCACCTAAATAAATTTCTTGTTCTTTGATTTCTCCTGATTCACGGTTAATTAATCTTACTTTTACGTGTAATCTTGTTGAATATGTAGCATCTCTTTCTTTTGCTTCTTCTTGTGTATATTTTGTTTTATCCTCCATGTAATAATCGAAAAATTCTAGAACTAAATTTCCTGAATAGTCTACTATTGGTGAAATATCTTTTAATACTTCTCCAAGGCCTTCTTCTACAAACCAATCATAAGAATCTTTTTGAACTTTGATTAAGTTTGGCATTTCAATGTAGTCTCCAACTTTTGAAAAATCTTTACGAGTTGTTCTTCCGAACTTAACTTCTTTGATATCCAATCAAATCACTCCTTAAAAAATATTAAGCAGATTTAAATGTTTTATTTTATTTAGAAAAATTCCTTCTTAATATATACTTCCATAAATTCTCGAATATTGTCTGCTTCCACAATTTCTACTCTTTACTTTCATATATTTAATTCCTATTTTTCTAATTTTTAACAATTGTGAATTAAATTTTTTTCTATTTAAAAATGGCATAAAAATCCATTTTTATTTAAAGTCATACATTATTTATAATAACATATTCAAGACAAGTTTGTCAATATTTTTTGACTCAAAAACATAAAATAATTAAAAAAATCCAGAGTGCATATAGAATTGCAAATTTTATTAAATTTTACTTCTATTTTCCTTGACTTTTTTATATGTTATAGTAAAATAGAATAAGTTGATTTTTTAGGAGGAAAATATGGCAAGTTTACCATTAATAATAAAATACCTTATAGTTTTTGGAGTTTCTATGGTTCCGATTGTAGAACTAAGAGGAGCTATACCAATCGCCGAAGGTCTTGGACTTAATATATTTTTATATTATCCAATAGCAATAATCGGAAATATGCTTCCTGTTCCTATAATTTATTTATTTGCAAGAAAAGTACTTGAATGGGGTAAAGATAAAAAAGTAATAGGAAATTTTTTCACTTGGTGCTTAGATAAAGGTGAAAAAGGTGGAGAACAATTAAAAGCCTCTGCTGGTAATAGTGGTATATTTTGGGCTTTGCTTCTATTTGTAGGAATTCCTCTTCCTGGGACTGGAGCTTGGACTGGAACATTAGCAGCTAGCTTTTTAAATCTTGATTTTAAGACAAGTATTTCAGCCGTTGCTCTTGGAGTTGTTTTAGCAGGCATTATAATGTCTCTAGGAAGCAAAATTGTTGCAGTACTTGGATGGGCTGGAATTATTGCAATAATAATTGCTATATTATTTATAATAGCTATTTCAATATTCTTAAAAAAGAGAACAAAAAATTAGAACATAGAAAGTATGCACCTACAATTGGGTGCATATTTATTTTACTTTATGTTATAAAATAGTTGCATAAGGAGGATACTTATGAATAGTCTAAAAATACCTGAAAACCATAGTGGAATTAGTAAAACTTTAAGATTACCAGAAGATATTGTTGAAGAAATTCAAAATTTAGCTAATTTAAAGAACCTTTCATTTAATAAAACTATTATTTCTTTACTCAATTATAGTCTAGACAATATTGACGAAAATGATAAATTAGCTTTAGAAAATATGAAAAATTAAGTCAAAATAAGATTTTCTAAAAGAAGAAAATCTTATTTCTTTATTAACTCAATTGAATTTCAGTATCATTATCTAAGAATAAAATAATTTGTTTTTCACCAATTTCCACTTGATAAACTTGATTTAAATTTAATGATAAATATACATCTTCATCTTCATCTCTTAAGCTTAAAATATCGCCTTGTACTTTATACATCAATTTCTCTATAAAAAACTGATCAATCATAAACCCTTTTTGCCTTATTCTCAATTGCTTTTGTTTCTTTCTATTTAAATATTCTTCAAATTTTACAATCATTTCTCTTTCCATTTTTACACCTCTCTTCCATTAGCACTGTAAAAAATTACAACCTGATGCATGCCTTTTTTTACTTTGATTGTAATTTAGCGACAAAAGCAGGCTAAATTAATATGACATAAATTTGTTTGTACAAAAATTATTCTATGCTTTAGAACTACATAGATAAAAAACTCATGCTAAACATAGCATGAGTTTATATTACCATTTTTTGACTTCTTTTTCAATAGTTTTTTAAACATATTTATTTCCATTTTTATAATTTATCCAATCATTTATTACAATTTTTAACACTGCAGCTACTGGTACTGCTAAAAACATTCCTAATACCCCAAAATATGCACCACCTATTGTTACTGCAAATATTACTATCAAAGGACTTATTTCCAAAGAATCTCCTATTATTTTTGGATTTATTATATTTGAATCAATTTGTTGTAATATAATTACCACAATTGCCATAATAATTGCTTGTGAAAGTCCTCCTGTTATTACAGTAATCAATATACTTATTCCTACAGCAATGATTGCTCCAAAATATGGAATTATATTAAATAATCCAATTAAGAATCCAAGTAAAACTGCATATTTTACTCCTATTATACTCATTGCGATTGTAACCATAATTCCAACAACCACAGCATCAATTAATTGTCCACTAATAAATTTATAAAATATATTGTTTGTACTATTTATATATTCTTCCATTTTATTGCAAATCTTTTCGTCAAATATTGCTGTTGATAATCTTCTGAAAAATCTCATTATTTGTCCTCTTTGCAATAATATATATACAGATACAATTATTGCTACAAATATATCAAATATTCCACTAGCAACACCTATAACACTTTTTATATATCCAGTTATTTTCTCAGGGTTTATATATTGTTTTAAGTCTATATTTTGTATATTATCCCCTATTTCCTTTATTGTTTCTGTTACCTTTTCACTTTTTAATATTGAATCTTCTGGCAAGTCATTTACTCTTTGTACGGCAGTATTCCAATATCCTTGAAAATTATTTACTAATTCTATTACACTCTCTGTTACTACTGGTAATATTACATTTACTAATATAATTATTAACAATATTGCTATTACAAATGTTATAAATACACTTATTCCTCTTGCTTTTTTCTTTAAAAATTTTCTTTTTGATTTTTCGATTTTTTTCTCTATTCTTGATGCTGGTATATATAACAAATATGCTAATAATGCTCCTGCTAAAAATGGTGCAATTGTATCAAAAAAACTTTTTATTGCATTTCCTATTTGAGTAAAATTATCTAAAAATTTATATACTAAAATAACTGAAACAGCTAATAAAAACCAGTACATCCACTTTGAAAGATTTTTCTTTATTTCGTTCATATATTTCCTCCTATAATTCTATTTCTAGTCCTACTGGACAATGATCACTTCCGAATATATCTGGATAAATTGTTGCTTCTTTAATATTTTTTTCTATATCTTTTGAAGTTATAAAATAATCAATTCTCCATCCTACATTTTTTTCTCTTGCATGTCCCATATATGACCACCAGCTATAACTATCAGTCTTATCTGGGTATAAATATCTAAAACTATCTACAAAGCCTGCATCTAATAATTCTGTCATTTTTCCTCTTTCTTCATCAGTGAATCCTGCATTGCCTCTATTTGTTTTTGGATTTTTCAAATCAATTTCTTCATGTGCTACATTTAAGTCTCCACACATTATTACTGGTTTAGTTTCATTTAATTTTAATAAATATTTTCTTACTTCATCTTCCCAAACCATTCTGTAATCTAATCTCTCTAATTCTCTTTTGGCATTTGGCGTATAAATTGTTACCATATAGAATTTTTCGAATTCTAGTGTTATTACTCTTCCTTCTTTGTCATGTTCTTCAATTCCGATTCCATAACTTACTTTTAATGGTTCTTTCTTTGTAAATATTGCTGTTCCTGAATATCCTTTTCTTTCTGCACTATTCCAGTAACTTTTATATCCTTCAAATTCTAATTCAACTTGTCCAGGCTGACATTTTGTTTCTTGCAAACAAAATATATCTGCATCAATTGCTTCAAAAAACTCTTTGAATCCTTTTGTTATACATGCTCTTATTCCATTTACATTCCATGATATTAATTTCATAATCTTTTCTCCTCGCTTGTATTATAACATACTTTATTTCAAAAATAAAGCCAAAATAAAAGAGAACTAGATTATATCTAATTCTCTGATTTTTTATTGTAATTGTTTCATAACTTCTTCAGCAAAGTTTTCTTCTTTTTTCTCGATTCCTTCACCTTTTTCAAATCTAGCAAATTCTACTACTGAAGCATCTTTTAATACTTGAGAAACCTTCATGCTTGAATCTTTAACAAATTCTTGATCAACTAAACAAATTTCTTCATAGAATTTATTAATTCTTCCCATAACGATTTTTTCAGCAATAGCTTCTGGTTTACCTTCATTCATTGTTTGAGCTTTTAAGATTTCTTTTTCTTTTTCTAATCTTTCAGCTGGAACTTGTTCTCTGCTTACATATTCAGGTCTTGCTGCTGCAATTTGCATACAGATATCTTTTGCTAATTCTTTGTTTCCATTTTTCATGTTAACTAAAACTGCAATTTTTCCATCTCCGTGAATATATTTTTCAATTAAACCATCTGCTGTTTCAAATCTTGCAAATCTTCTGATTGTGATATTTTCACCAATTGTAGCAATTTTTCCAACTAATACTTCTTGTACTGTTTTTCCTTCTTCTGCTATTGAAGGTTCTGCTAATAAATCTTCAACTGTTGCTGGATTATTTTTTACTACTTGTTTTGCAACATCCATTACAAATGCTTTAAATTCTTCATTTTTTCCAACGAAATCTGTTTCTGAGTTAACTTCTACTATTGCTCCAACTTTTCCATTTTCTGATATATATGCTTCTACAAGTCCTTCTGCTGCTACTCTTCCTGATTTTTTAGCAGCTTTTGCTATTCCTCTTTCACGTAAAAGTTCAGATGCTTTTTCTAAATCTCCATCTGTTTCTGTTAATACTTTTTTGCAGTCCATCATTCCTGCACCTGTTTTTTCTCTAAGCTCTTTAACTAATGCGGCTGTAACCATTTTTACATTCCTCCTCTTTATTTAAAAAAAGAGTAGAGCAGTTAGAGCCCCACTCTTTTATTTTAACATTTATATTATTCTTCAACTTTTTCTTCAGCTTCAGCAACAACTTGTTCCATTGTTTCTGCTTCTTCTGTTACATCTTGTTCTTCTGCTGTTTCAAAGCTTTCACCTTGTTTTCCTTCAATAACTGCGTTTGCCATAACGTCTGCTATTAATTTAACAGCTCTTATAGCGTCATCATTTCCTGGAATTGGGTAATCTAAGTCTTCTGGATTGCAGTTTGTATCTACAATTCCTACTGTTGGAATTCCTAATTTTTTAGCTTCTAATATAGCTATTCTTTCTTTTTTAGGATCTACTAAGAATATAACTCCTGGTAATTTGTCCATTTCTTTGATTCCACCAAGGTTCTTTTCTAGTTTTTCCATTTCTTTTTTAAGTATTATTACTTCTTTTTTAGGTAATACATCAAATGTACCATCTTGTTCCATTGTTTCAAGATCTTTTAATCTTTGAATTCTTTTTTGAATTGTATCAAAGTTTGTTAGCATTCCTCCTAACCATCTTTGATCTACATAGAACATTCCACTCTTGATTGCTGCTTCTTTCATGCATTCTTGAGCTTGTTTTTTTGTTCCTACAAATAGAACTGTTTTTCCTTCTTCTACTTGTTCTTTGATGAATTCATATGCTTCATCAATTTTCTTTGAAGCTTTTTGTAAATCGATGATGTGAATACCATTTCTAGCTTGGAATATGTATTCAGCCATTCTTGGATCCCATCTTCTTGTTTGATGTCCAAAGTGAACACCAGCTTCTAGTAATTGTTTCATTGCAACTACTGCCATTTTCTTTTCCTCCCTTTTGTTATAACTTCCATAAAGTATCTTAATCTATCTGGACCTCAATTCCTTTGGTTTCAAGGCACTTCCATTTAAACTCCTCTTTATGTGTTTTTTACGCTAAATATTATATCATATTTTTATGATATGTCAATACTTTTTGACCATTTTACGCATTTTTCTAATAATTTTATCTTTACCTCTTGATTTGTATCAATTCTTGCTCTTGTCCCAATTGGAATTACTGTTTTATTTTCTATATGTCCAAAATTTTCTGAATGAATAATAGGACCTTTAAATTCATCTCCTATTGTATCAAGTAATATTTTTTCTAATTCTATTCCACTTTCATGTGTATAATTTCCAAGCCAGATTCCTTTTACTTTTTCAAATACTCCATTTTGCTTCATATAATATAAAAAATTACTTGCTCCTGCCGGTTCAGTTTCAAATCCTAATTCTTCCAAAAATAAAATTTTATCTGTAAAATCAATAGAATATTTTCCAGCTACTAAACCACTTGTCAAATTTAAGTTTCCACCTATTAATTCTCCTTCAGCTATTCCACTTTTTATTGTATCATAACATTCGTTTTTTGTCCCTAATTCTAAACTTTTTTCAACAAATCTTTTTAAAACTTCTTTCAAACTATAATCAGTTTCATCTGTTGCAACAGTCTTAAAATTTGTTGAACTAAATGTAACTAAACCTGTTTTAGCAGTAATAATATTTGTTAATGATGTAATATCACTATATCCACAAATTATTTTTGGATTTCTTTTTATATTTTCAAAATCTAAATATTCAAATGTAGAATTGCTATTATTTCCACCTTTTGCACACCATATCATTTTAACTTCTTTATCTGAAAACATCTCATTTATGTCTTCAGCTTTTTCTTTAGCTGTACTGCTATAACCATTTGTATTAGAAAACAAATTCTTTGAAAATTTAACTTTGAAACCTAAATTTTCTATAATACTTTTAGCTCTTTCTATTTCTTCTATATTATCTCCTATTATTGGACTTGATGGTGCAACGACTCCAATAACATCTCCTTTATTTAATTTTTCTGGTATTATCATATTTCACCTCTCATATATATGTAAACATGCGAAAATGGGGTCGGTCCTTTTTTTAACATGCGAAAAAAAGGACCGACCCCATTTTCGCATGTTTCGCATTAACACAACTCTATAACTGCAGTTCCAAGACCATAACCTTCTTTTTCCACTCTAAATGAATGAATCAAATCTGAATTACATACACTACAAATTCCGCAATCTATTATATTTTCTTGTTTTAATCCAGCTTGTCTTAGAATTACTTCATTTATTTTAACTGTATCAATAGACCATCTGTCTTCTCCTGGCACTGGAACTATTATTTCATCTATTTCTTTTAAATCTTTAAATTCATTATAAAATGGTTCTTGTACATCTTGATGCACTAAAAAATGGCATTTTCTAATACTTGGACATATACAGCAAATAATATCTTCCGCCTTGCATCCATAATCTGCTTGCATTTTTCTAACCGCTTCTATTGATATTCTTTGCAATGTGCCTCTCCATCCTGAATGCACATTAGCAATTACTCTTTTTATCGGATCAAAAAATAATAGTAATATACAATCTGCATTTGTTGTTCCTAAAACAATATTCTTTTTATCTGTTATTAAACCATCTGTATCTTTATACTCTTCTACCCCAAAATCTGGTTCCTCTATATTAATTTTATAGACCACATTTTTAACTGTTTTAGTATGTTTTTGAGTTGGTTTTACACAGTTTTTATAATCTACTCCTATTGCAGAACATAATTCATCATAGTCACTAAGTGCTTTCTTGTATTTCTCATCATCTGCCTTATCTCTGGATGTTCTATAATTTCTATCTAATCCAATTCCATATGCATGTTTAATTATATCATCATATTCTAACAATTTTCTAAATTGTAAATATTCTATACCATTTTTTTTAACATGTACAATATTCTCATTTGATAAATCTCTCATATTTTATTTTCCCTCGCATTTTTTTATTTTTGCCAAAATTTCTTCTTTGCTCTTTTTATCAATATAATTATAGTTATTTTCACAACCACCCATATTGAATCCACAAACACTTTTGTAATCACAATATTTACATGGTGTTTTCTTATCTTTATAATATGGTTTTAAATCTATGTTTCCTCCAAGTATTTCTTTAGATATTTGCTTTATTACAATATACATATATTTTTGTAATTCTTCAAATTGTTCAGCAGTTACTCCACTTGTCTTTTTATCACTCAAATTTCCTTCTTTGTCTATATATGCTGGAACAAGTGCTGAACTACCTTTTTCTAACTTCTTATCATGTAATTTTACCACATTAACATCTGCTAATATTAGACCTTTCATTTTGAAATTTGCACGAATTTTTTCTTCAATTTCTTCTTGTTCCATTCTTTTATCCGCTTTTATCATTTGCTCTAACATACTAAAATATAACACCCCTGCTGGCATTAAATCTTCTTCTTTGCAAGCTGCATCTAAATAAGTTAATAACTGAATTTGTAATCCTGCATATACTTCATTTAAGTCTATATTTTTTGCTGATGATTTATAATCTATAATTCTTAAATATCGTCCATCTTCACTTTGTGCTGTATCAATTCTATCTATTTTTCCTATTATTTCTATTCTTTTTCCATCTTCTAAAGTTAATCTGATTGGCTTATATTTTCCCTTTTCTCCAAATTCTACTTCTGTTCCTAACACTTCAAATCTACTTTGTACAAGTGTGCCTATAATGTATTTTAAAGCTTTTTGAATTATCTTTTTCAATCGCACTACTAATGCTCTATATTTTGCTGTTGAGGTAAATATATAATTTTGGCTTTGTTTCAATTTATCATCTATAATTTTATTTATTATTTCTGCTAATTGTTCATCAGTTATTTCTGCTAATTCTATTCCCGCTTCTATCACTGTTCCAAAAAACTCATCTATAACCTCATGTATAAAAGTTCCTGTATTTAATGTCTGAATTTTTAGTTCTTCTTCTGGCTTAATTTTTAAGCCATATTGTAAATAATAAGAAAATGGACAACTTCTATATCTTTCTAATTTTGAAATACTTGTAACTAGTGTATTTCCATATAATTTATCAATATTAGTTTGCTCAATTTTTTCTGGAATATTAGTATAATTTAAGCCCTTTAAATTTTGTTCCAATTTTGTATTCCATTCAGTATCTTTTTTGTAATAATCATATACATAATACCAAACTTTATCAATTTCATCTTGTTCTTTCAGCTTGCTTAATTGAATTATCAATTCATCATATGTTGTTTTCCTATTTAATACTTCAGACTTAGTTTCTATTACATCACTTTCTTCTTGTAACATTGGATATATTTTTTTAATTTTATTTATTAACATTGATGGTCTTAATGCTTTTCCTTGAACATCTGATGATGAATATAATAAATATAGTTTTTCTTCTGCAGTTGAAAATGCTTTATAAATATTAAAATTATCTTCATATAAATTTTCAATAGTTCCTTTAGCTAACTCAATTCCATCCTGTTTTAAAGTTTCTCTATCTAGATCATTCAAAAATCCTTCATCTTTATGCACACTTGGGAATTCTCCATCATTTAATCCTATAATAAATATTGCTTTTACTTTATGACTTCTTGACCTATCTACATCTCCAATTATTACTTGGTCTTGTGTTCCTGGAATCTTGGTTAAATTACTATTCTTAAATCCAACTTTTAATATCTGAGCATATTTGTCGATTGTCATTTTGTCATCACTGAATACTAAAACAATCTCATCTAAAATATCCAAAATGGTTTGTAAACTACTCTGATATTCTTTTATTAAATCAATTTGTCCGATTTTTTCTAATTCTTCTATTTTCTTATTTGTTTTTTCTGCAATATTTTCTTCTGCTAAAAATTTATAAATTGATTTTGATATTCCTTCTGCTGTTTTATCATTATCAATATCTGATTTCAATTTCATAAGCGGATTAACAATGTCTTTTCTAATTCTTTCTAATCTTTCAATTTCTGTTTTATCTTTTTCTTCATACTTTCCATATGTGAATTCTTTTTTCCATTTATTCTGCTTAATTCCCCATTTTAGACAATATTTTTCTAATTTAAATATTTCGTCTTCTTCTATATTAGAAAATCCTGTTTTTATATAATTAAATACTGATTCATAAGACCAATTCTTCGTAAATATTTCTAAAACAGAAAGTATATATTGAATTATTATATTTTGATTTAAATCTCTGTTTTCATCAATAAATATTGGAATATCATATTTATCAAATATTGCTCTAGCTAAGCTTGAATAATTAGATATATTTTTTGTTATTATTGATATATCTTTATATCTATATCCATTATCTCTTACTAATTTTAATATGTTTTTAGCCACTTCCTCTATTTCTGAATATTGATTTTTAGCTAAAAATAATTTTATATTTTCTACACTATTTGTATATTTATGTGGTCTATTTTCATATAGATTTTCTTCTAGATGTTTTAATTCATTACTTTTAAATCTATACTTATTTTCTAATTTAATTTCTTCAACTTTTGTACCACAATTTTGAGCTATTTCGAATAATTTATTTACTGTATTTTCATTTGAATAAAATATATCTGTATTTGGATTTTTAGGTATATGTAATTCATCTGTGCAAATAGTTACTGTTACTTGATTTGCTACTAAAATTAGTTTTTCTATTATTTGATATTCTTGTTTTGTGAATCCTGCAAATTCATCTATATAAATATATTGATTATTAAACATATCCGTATTTTCAATATTTTCTGCCAATATTGTCAACAAATCTGTTTCATCTATATATTTTCCAGATAACTGATTTTCAAATCCTTCATACACTAAACTCAAATCTGTTAATTTATTCTTTAAATATATATCTTCTTGCTTATCTATTTCTTGTTTTAATTGCTCAATTGATATTCCATGTTTCTTAAACTCTGTAATAGCAGTATCAAGCATCTCAACATTTTCATCATTTTTTCCTATCAGTTTCAATTCTTTTTTATTGTTATTTAAAATAGAGTAAATTAACATCGCTTTTCCGCATTTACTTAAATTTGTTTCAGTTCTCCCACCTATTTCATTTATTACTCTATATGCCATTCTACTTAAAGTCACTACTTCTGCATTAAATACTGCATTTGTATCAATTGCTTCCATTAATTTTTTCTCTGCCGTAAATGAAAATTGTTCTGGTGTTATTATCAATATTTGATTATCAGATTTTATTTTTTCTGCAATTTCTCTGTAACAATATTCACTTTTTCCTGTCCCAGCTCTACCATATATTATTCTTAAACTCATATTTCCTCCATAACTAAAATAAATTATATATTGTGGTATAAAAAAAGTCAACTGACATATTCCATTTTCACCCATAATATGGTATAATAAGATTAGAGAGGTATGAGTATGGATACAAAAGAACTTAGAGAATTCTATATAATTGTTAAAGATTTAATAAATAATCCAATCGTGTTGCAAATGAAGAATTATAGGCAACATTATGATACTTCATGTTATGATCACTGTATAGAAGTTGCATATTGGTCTTATCTATTTTGCAAGAAATTTAACTTAGATTATAAAGCAGCTGCTAGAGCAGGAATTTTACATGATTTATTTTTATATGATTGGAGACATTCTTATAAAGATTTAAATGGTTGGCATGCATTTGAACATCCAAAAATTGCTTTAAAAAATGCAAAAAAAATTTGTGATTTAACTGAAAAAGAACAAGATATAATTTTAAAACATATGTGGCCTGTAACATTCTTTCAATTTCCTAAATATAAAGAAAGTTTTGTTATTACAATTACTGATAAAATGAGTGCTTTAAAATCTTTCCATGAATATTGCAGTTCTCACTTATGTCAAAAGAAATTTCTTAGATATGCATATATATTTTTTGCTTTTACTATTTTTAAATTTAATATATAGTTAATTTGTATATTTCCTACATATTTGTAAATAATATGTAGGAATATTTTTTGTCTTAGAAAGGAGCTTATATGGATAATACAAAAATCGGTAACAAAGAAGCTATAGCATTATTAGTAACAATCACTTTCACCCATATAATTTTAAATATAACTAAGTCCATAATTAATTTAACTTCTTCTGCCTCTTTGTTAAACATTCTTTATGTCGGAATTATATCTATTATATTTACTTGTGTTGTCTGCCATTTTTTAAATAAATTTCCTACATTTGATTTATTAGATATTTCAAATTATCTTGGTGGAAATTTATTAAAATGGATAATCGGCATTGCTTATGTTGCATATTTCGTGTTTTTTGGTGGGATTTTACTACATTTATTTTCTTCATTTTTACAAATTATATATTACCCACTTACAAAACTATTTTATATTATACTATTTTTACTTATTGGTGCTGTTATTTCTTGTTGTATGAAACACAATGCTGTTTATAGAAGTATTAGTATATTTTTTCCATTTATAATTATTAGTTTAATATTTCTATTTTTTGCTGATACACCTTATTATGATGTCGAAAAAATCTATCCTATTTTCGGAAACGGATTATATACTACATTTGTTTCTGGATTATGTAATATGTTCGCCTTTCAAGCTCTTGCTTATATATATTTCATGCCACCAATGCTAAAAAATCCTGAACAAATAAAAAAGATATCTATTAATGCAATTGTGTTATCTTGTATATTTTTACTAGCAAGTCTTGCAATAATAATTTTCATGTTTAGTGGCTTGCCTACTCCTGATGAATTAATGCCTTTATACACAGTTACTAAATATATTGAATTTGGCTCTTTCTTTAGAAAACTAGATTCATTATACTTCCTTATATGGATTATTGCTTTTGTAAGTTTTCTAAGTATTAATCTCAAATTTTCTGGAAATATTTTAAGAAAGCTAACTAATTCTAAAAAAGATCTATTATTTATTGGTATTTTAGCAATTGCAGTTTTAATTATTAGTTTAGTACCAAAAAATTATACTATTTCCACATATTGCTCAAATATTGTGTATAAATATGCTTTCTTTATATTAGTTATAGGAATAAGTTTTTTAGTTCTACTTTTTGCAACAATAAAAAAACTTATTAAATCTACTATGAGGAGGTGGTTAAAATAAGTAAAAATTCTATTGCAATTATCAGTTTTATAATATTACTTTTGATTTTTATTGGAGCCTTTTCTAGTTCATATTCATATCAAAACATGTTCAATTTAGCTTATGTTTTAGCCATTGGTGTTGATAATGGAGAAAAAGCCAAAATGAAAGTCTCACTCCAATTTACCAAATCCAGTTCATTTTCTCCTCAAAATTCTTCTGAAACTTCAAATAATATTGTATTAGTTTCAGCAGAAGCAGATTCTATTTTTAGTGGTATAAATTTATTAAATAGTTACATTGGTAAGGAAATTAATTTATCACATTGTAATTTAGTCGTTTTCTCTGAGGAATTTGCCAAAGAAGGTATTTCTTCTCAAATTTATAGTCTTATAAATAATGAAAAATTTAGACCTACTACAAATTTAATAATTAGCTCTTGCGATGCTTATGAATATCTAAACAATATAAAACCTAATCTTGAAAAATTAACCACAAATTATTATGATACTTTTTCTCTTACAAATAAATTTACTGGTTATTTTTCTAATATCACAATTGGAGAATTTTTTAATACTCTTTCCACAAGAAACAGTGACGGTACCGCAATTCTTGGCGGTCTTAATGCTAATAATAGATCAAATGAAGAAGAAAGTAGTTCTGAAAATTCAAGCTCTTCCGAATCCTCGTCTCAAACCGAAAATGAAAATGTGAGTGTTGCAGATACAGTTACTAATATAGAACAACTTGTTGCAGGAACCAGTTCTATTCAAGGAAAGCGTGGAACAGAAAATATAGGCATTGCAGTCTTTAATAATGACAAAATGTGTGGTAAGCTTGACACAATTGAAACTATGTGTCACCTATTATTAAAAAATGAAATCAAAACTTGTATTATATCTATTGATAATCCTTACCCAAGTGATAATAAAGAAAAAATAGAATTATCATTAACTCCAACAAAAAAATCTAAAATTTCTGTGGATATAAAAGATGATATTCCATATATTAATATAGAATTAAACTTACAAGCTTCTATTATAACTCTAGAAGATAATATAGACTATGGTGATAATGCCACATTACAGAAATTTTCTGAATCTGCTAAAACTTATTTAGAAACCAAATATTCAGACTATTTTAAAAAGTTACAAGATTATGATATAGATATCGACGCTTTTTCAAACAAGGCACTTTCATATTTTTCTACCAATCAAGAATGGGAAGATTTTAATTGGCGCGAAAAATTTAAAACTGCTAATTTTAATGTAACTACAAATATTAATGTCACTTCTAGTACTCTTATTACTAGAACATAAAAAGCGGAAAAAATATTTTTCCGCTTTTTATCCTTCTTTAAATCCTTTTCCTAACACTTCTCTTGCATTAGCAATAATTATAAAACTTCTCTCATCAATTTTTTTAGCTATATCTTTAATCTTAGATATATCTCCTCTTGAAACCGCACATATTAAAACTAATTTATCCTGTTCCTTAAACATGCCTTTACCATATAGCCCTGTAACTCCCCTTTTCACTTCTTGAGTTATTTCTTTAGCAATCTCCTCGTTTTTATCTGAAATTATAAACATTAATTTAGTATAATAAACTCCTTCAAATATAATATCTATCATTTGACCATATAAATAAATTGCAATTGCAGAATACAAACCAATTTCAATATGCTTAAAAAATATTACATTTAAAGCAATAATAACAATATCTATTGCAGTCAAATAGCTACTCATAGAAATATATGGATTATATATTTTTATAATATTTGCTATTAACTCTGTTCCACCAGTTGAAGCTCCCACTCTTAAAATAACTGCTGTTCCAATTCCAATTATAGCTCCTCCATATATACAAGCTAAAAATCTATCTGTCGTGACTGCTGGATACTTATCAAATATATCTATAAATATTGATAAACTTGCTGTTCCTATTAATGACTTTATAAAAAATTCTCTTCCTATCTTATATCCAGCCAATATAAATAAAGGCACATTCAATATCATAATCATTAATCCCATAGGAATGTTTAATAAATAATACGTAATTGTTGCAACACCCGAAAATCCACCAGAAGATAATTGATTTGGTAATAAAAATGATGATACACCAAATGCCATTACTGCAGAGCCAACAATTGTACCAAGAAATTCAATAATTATCTTCTTTATTCTTTCTCTGCTCATAAAAAGCCTCCATATTACAATTATTTGTAATATAAAGGCTTTTTATACTATTTAAATCACAACTTTTTCACCAGTTTGTGTATTATAATATTCTAATATGGTTTGAGGTTCGATTTTTAATGTTTTAGAAAAATCATATACATAGTCTGGAACAGCACCACTATTTGATTCACGCTTTATATAATCTCTAATTTCTTGTTCTATTATTTCTTCAAAATCATGTACTGTCATTTCATATGTATTTCCTGCTTCTGAACAACTTATCAATTTTACTCCATCTATTAAGTCAGTTCTATCAAATAAACTAATATGATAATTTACTACATAAAAACTATTTGGATCTTTAGCTACATTTGTTTTTGCCTTATTTATCTCTGCTTCTATACCATCAATTTTATCTTGAATAATTTTTTTACTAATTTCATCGTTTTCAGTATAATCTTCTATTGAAACATCTATAAAATAGTTACTTCCTTTTTGATAATTGGTATAAGTATTGATTTCAGGGTATCTATCTGTTAATGTAAATAAATTTTTAAGACCTATTCCGCTTTCTTCAAATATAGATTCTTTTGTTAGATATCGATTATAAATAGCTATATAATCTGCATATTTTTCCATATCTATTTCAAGTATTTTTGAATCTTTTAAATAAACATATATCTTACTTGGTGAAAAACTAAATTCTTTTATCTTTTTATTTTTATAAAGATCCAAAAATTCAATAACCTTATCCTCAATATCATTATAATCTTTTACAATTAAGTCTCCAGCTAAATTCATTTCCAATTCACCATTTTCAACAAAACTGTAATATGCTGATTGCCTTAATATATCTTGCATTGGTGCATCTGATGTAAATATTTTTTCAAATGATATTTTCTCACCTGTTGTTAAATCATAATTTAAACCCTTGAATCCATTATATAAACCATCTCCATTGTCATCCTTTTTAGCTACATAATATAATTCTATTGATAATACATTCGAATAATTTGCCATTTTATTCATTAGTACAGACACATTAATAACTTCATTTAAATCCTTGATATCTTCTTTATAATAATTTAAGGCTGTTTCTCTTATTTCATCATTAATAGAATCTTGTATTATTTTATTTTTTAATCCATATATTTCAAAATATGTAATTTCTGCCTTTTCTCTTGTTATCCTTTTTTCTTCTAGTTTTAAATCATTTTGATTATATGTTCCTTTTTTATCTATACCAGAAACATCTTTAGTGATAATATTTGTTGGTTCGTCTTTTGGTTCAACTTCTTTATCGTCATCTATTTCTATATTTTTATATAAAATCAACCCTACTGTTATTGAAATACAAATCATACAAAAGATTACTACAGCTATCACTTTGGCTTTAGTAGTTTTGAACATATCCAGCCTCCTTTGCTACACTTTGTCCTCTCTCAGATTTCATTGCATCCAATAATTTACGTGCAGAACTATTGCTTGGTTCATCTTTTCTTATAACTGCATAATACGCTGTTTGAATTCCATATAATCCTGTTCTAATATTTTCATATGTTGGAACAACTCCATCTATTGATAACAATTTTATTGAATCTTTAGAATACATAGTATTAGCATAATAATAATATGAATATCCTATTGCATATTTTCCATTATCGTAGTCTGAAATAACATCAATAATATCTGACATCGTCTGTGCCAAGGTTTCTGTTACAGGAGTCATCATCTTTTTTCCTTTCATTACAAGAGATAGCATTCCTGATTGACTTCCTGAATTTTCTGGTCTTTGAAAAGCAATTATTCTTTGGTTATCTCCACCTAAATCTCTCCAATTTTTAATTTGTCCAGTATAAATATTTTGAACTTGTGTTAATGTCAAGTTATCTATTGGGTTATTTTTATTAACAAAAAATACAAATGCATCCTTTACTATTGGTACGATTTCTAATTCAACATTTTTTTCTTTTGCTAATTTTTGTTCATCTTCTGATGGATATGTAACTAATATTAAATCAGTATTTCCATTTATCAAATTAACATATGCATTATGAGTTTTTGAATGAGTTACATTTACATCTTTTATATCTATTCCTGTAAAATTAGCTTTAAATGCTTCTGCAAGAGGCAATGTTGCTGTTGAACCATCTATTTTAGGATAATTTTCTACTGTAAATATCTTCTCTTGATTCTGAATTGTGCTTCTTTCTTCTGGATCTATAATTGGCTTTGTTTTATCTTTAGTAAAATAAAAATATGCTAAAACACATCCTGCAACTACTAAAATTACTATTACTACCAATAATATATTGGTTATTCTTTTGTTTTTTTCCATAAATTTCTCCCCTTTATTTATAATCTTCTAAAAATTCCGGATATTTTTCTAAAACTTCTAATTCTAATTTTCCAGGTTTTACTTTCTCATCTTGTTTAACTATCATATCTAATGTATACATATCTTTTAGTTTTTCAACATTTTCTCTTTTATGTCCTACTACATTATTTACATCTTGTGGATTTACAATTACTTCTACTTTTTTTACTTTTACATTTAATTGCTTTATTTTTGTTACAATAGCATCATACCATAATCCAGATTCTACTAATTGTCTAAATGCTGGATGATATGGACCTGCAACAACTTCACTACCTTCAATATTAGGATCTGTTATCTCATCTGTATTTTGTAGTCCTACTCTTATTACTTCTATACCTTTTTTATTAAACATACTTACTAATTCTTTACAAGTTTCTACTGCTTGTACAACTGTTAAAGGAGTATACTTTTCTTCTAGAAATTCTTTTTCTAATTTAGTATTTTTTATAACTAACACTGGATATATTCTTACCATTTTAGGTTTTAATTTTATAAGTTCCTTAGCTGTATTTATTTCATCTATTCTCGTACTTTCTGGCAAACCAACCATCATTTGATGTCCTAATTTAAATCCATACCATCTTATTAATTTAGATGCTTTTTTTACATCTTCAAATGTATGACCTCTATTACATCTCTTTAAAATGTAATCATTTGCAGACTGAACACCTAATTCTATTGTTTCTACTTTGTATTTCTTCAATCTCTTTAAAATTTTCTTATTAATATAATCAGGTCTAGTTGATATTCTAATACTGTTTATTTTTCCTTTTTTAATATATTCATATGCAATTTTCAAGAATTCTTCTTGCTTTTCTTCTTCTATTCCTGTAAAGCTTCCACCAAAAAATGCTACTTCTTTTTTTGCTTCTTTATCTTTTATATTATCCAAGTAAAAATCTATTGTTTTCCTTACATCTTCTCCTGTTATCATTTTTTGTTGTCCACTTATTGATCTTTGATTACAAAAAATACAATCATTTGGGCATCCCAAATGTGGTACAAACACTGGAATTACATATTGTTTTTTCACAACACTCACCTCCGTTTATTTTATATTTTCTAAAGCTTTTCTTGCAGCCTCCATCTCTGCCTGTTTCTTTGATTTTCCTACTCCTATTGCTAATTTTTTATGATTACATTCTACTTGTGCTTCAAATGTTTTATCATGATCTGGACCAATTTCTTTTAAAATTGTATATTTTATTTCTACATCTCCATGTATTTGCAATTTTTCTTGTAATACTGTTTTATAATCTTTTTGTCCTACATGTTTACTTGCAAGTTCTATCTCATCTTTTAAATTTTCTATAATAAATTTCTTTGCTGGTTCTAATCCACCATCCAAATATATTGCAGCAATTACTGCCTCTACACTATCTGCCATAATTGCTGGTCTTACTTCTTTATTTGATACTTTTTCTGATTTTCCTAAATATAAAAAATCACTAAAATTATGCATTTGTGCAACTTTATACAAACTCTTTTCACATACTACTGTTGCTCTGACTTTAGTCATTTCTCCTTCTTTTAAGTTCAAATAATTGTTATATAAATATGAGCTTGAAATAAACTCTAAAATACTGTCTCCTAAAAATTCTAATTTTTCATTACTTTCTAAATTATGTTCATAAGCATAAGATGTATGTGTTAATGCTTTTTTTAGTAGTTCTTTGTTTTTAAATGTGTATCCAATATTTTCCTCTAATTTTTCCATTTTTGCCTCCGATTTTTATATAGCTATATTATATACTATTTTAAGATTTTTTCAAGTTTTTTTAATAAAATCTTTCCGTTTAAAGGCATAATAAAAGAACGAATATATTCGTTCTCCTTTTATTTTATACATTTTCTTTTATGTAGTCTACTACATCTCCTACTGTAACAACTTTTTCTGCATCAGCATCTGGAATTTCGATATCAAATTCTTCTTCTAATGCCATAACTAATTCTACTATATCTAATGAATCAGCTCCTAAATCATCTATAAAAGATGCTTCCATTGTAACAGCTGTATCAGCAACACCTAATTGCTCTACAATTATACCTTTTACTTTTTCAAAAACTTCTTCTGAACTCATTACAAGTTCACCTCCTCTCATGTGCTAAATGATATCTTTCATTTATTGATTCAAATATTATCTGTAACATTTATATTATATGTTATTATTTTTGTCAAGCATATTTAAAATATTTTTTATTTTTTGTACTACCCATTCGGGTTTTATTTTTCAAACTCTTCTATCATATGCTCAACAGCTTTATTCTCGACAAATTTTTCTGCTTGCTTAATTGTGAATTCAAATAATTTTTCATCACTACTTCCATGAGCTTTTACAACTGGTTTCTTTACTCCTAAAAATAAAGCTCCCCCATATGATTTGTAATCCATTGTTTTCTTAAATCTATTTATTGCTGGTAAACATGGTACAGCAGCTATTTTAGATAATAAATTTTGTGTTAAACTTTCTGATAATGTTCTTTTTACAAACTTTCCTAAACCTTCTACTGCTTTCAAAAATACATTTCCTGTAAATCCATCTGTTACAATAGCATCAATTTTTCCAGAAAATGCATCTCTTCCTTCTACATTTCCAACAAAATTTATATCTAATTCTTTAGATTTTTCTTTTAGTAATTGATAGCTTTCTTTTACTAATTCATTTCCCTTTGTTTCTTCTGTTCCTATATTTAATAAACCTATCGCTGGATGTTCTATTCCAAATGTATTTCTTAAATAAATTGTAGACATCTGCGCAAATTGTAATAAATTTATTGGTTTGCAATTTGTATTTGAACCAGAATCTATTAATAGTAATTGGCTTTTATAAGCAGGTAATATTCCTGCTAATGCTGGTCTATCTATTCCTTTTATTCTTCCTACTAATAATGTTGCTCCTGCAAGTAATGCACCAGAATTTCCTGCAGAAATAAACACATCTCCTTCTCCTTCTTTTAGCATTTTGAATCCAACTACCATAGAAGAATCTTTTTTATGTTTTATTGCCATTGTTGGTTGATCTTCCATTTCTATTGTTTCTGTTGCATTTTTTATTTTAAATCTTGGAGATACTTCTTCCATTTCTTTTCCAGTAAATTCTTTGATTTTTTGTCTTATTACTTCTTCTTTACCTATTAATGTTATATCAGCTTGTATTTGATTTATTGCCTTTAATGCACCTTTTATATTGGCATCTGGTGCATTATCTCCTCCCATTGCATCTAGTAATATATTCATTGTCTCATTTCCTTCCTATTAGTGAATTTTAGTTTGCAATCTGTTTTATCATATTCATGATGTTTCTATTTTATTATTGTTTTCTTAAAATTGCAATAGTTTTATCAAAAAAAGAAACACTTTTTAAAGTGCTTCTTTTCATATATTATCTTCCTTGTGAATTATTATTTTTTTGAGTTTGTGATTTTGCTTTAGCTGATTTATTAAAAGCTTTACCAAAATTATTTTTATTTGCTTCTACACTTTGTGGAATTTTAAATTTTAAAGCTGTTCTAAACTGTTCATTGTCTTGAGATTTTGTAGCATTGTTATCTGAAACTTGACTTTCCATTTTTTCTGAAGAAGTTTGCAATTTTGCTCTTCTAGCATTTTCTATCATATCTTTAATTTTAAATTTTATTTTTGTTAGCGGTCCTGTTATTACATCTGCAAAATTCCTATCATCATATGCAATATCTGTTATTCCTTTAACAAATTCAGGTGTTAATTTACATTTTCCTATTAGTCTATCAAATAAAGATGTATTTCTCAAGTCATATTTTATTTGCACATCTTTAGATTTTTTATTGCCCATAATAGCTTCATCATATGCATTTAATCTCTCAATTTTTTCACTTTCAGTTAATTCATCATCTTGTAATATTGCGGCAATAATATAATCGTCACCTTTTCCTATTAATCTTTCAATAACTTCTTTGCTTACTCCTTTTGTAGCCATTACATCCTCTAATTTATTATTATCTAAATAGTTATCAATAGAATTTTCATGCAATTCTTTAGAACCATAGAATATTCCTGCAGCTGAAACATAATATGAAAAACTTTTTGGATCTATTTTTGTAGCTTGAACTGGTCTTGGCGTTATAGGCTGTTGTACTACTGGTTTCACTGCTTGTGTTGGTTGTTGTACTGCTTGTGTTGGTTGTTGTACTGCTGACTGTGATGCTGGCTCTCTATTTATTTTTACATTTTTCTTTAAAAGTTGTCCATATTCATTTTCTAATTCACTAATTCTTGATTGAATTTTTGAGAGTTCTTCTTTTTTCTTATTAAGCTCTTCATTCATTCTTTCTATTTCAGCCGTTATCTGAAGTTTGTCTCTTAAAGCTTCTTGAAATTCTGGTGAATCTTCTCTTACATTAGATTCTTTCATTTTTTTAATTTCTTCGTCTAATTGTTTTAATTCTTCTTTTAATACTTCTGGTTCAATTTTAGTCATATCTGATAAGCATTTTTTATACTCGTCATCTTTTTCTACTTTTCCATTTTCTATTAGTTTAGCTAAGTTTTCTTTTAATTTACTCTTCATTTCAGAAAAGCTAGAAAATTTTCCTTTATCTGGAATCATTTCACTAATTTTCTGTTCAAGTCTAATTTTCTCTATTTTCAATTTTTCATATTCTTCTTTTGCATCACTTATTTCTCTATCTTTTTCTTCTTTTTCTATTCTTGCTTTTTCTGCCTCAGCTTCAGCCTTTTCAGCTTCTGCTCTAGCTTTTTCCATTTCTTCTTTTTCTCTAGAACTAATAAAAACTTCTTTTCTTACTTTCTCAAGTTCTGATTGCATTTTTGTTAATTCTTCATCTAGATAGATACTTTCTCCATTCTCATACAACATCGCAATCCTACTATCAATTTGCTTTTCTAAAGTGTCTAATCTTTCATTTTTACTATCTTCAAATTCTTTTCTTTCTTTTTCTTCTAATTCTTTAGCTTCTCTTTCTTCTTTTTCAATTTTTTCTAACTCAGCCTGGAATTGACCAATTTTTTCAGTTAAGCCGTCAATCATTTCTTGACGTTGCTCATTCAAGTTTTTATATTGTTCATCAATATATGTGTCTCCACCTTCTTGAGAAATTTCATCATATCTTTGATCTATACGTTTATCAAATTCTAAAGTTTTATCATTTAGCTCTTTTTCTAACTCTTTAATTTTATTAGCTAACTCATTTTTTTCCATGATATTTCTTCCTTTCATTTTCTAATACTTTTTAATTATAATGTATTTGTATTTTTTTGTCAAATTTTATTATAATACTATCTTGCCTCTTCTCTCTTGGCTTTTACTGCATTTGGTGCTCTTTTTATATAATATTTTTTTTCTGCTACTTTCCAATTATTATTATATTCTCTTTTTTTCGTACTTTGTGGCAATGCCATAACATTCCTTTGCTTTTGGCGTACATCCACTCTTTCTATTACCTTTTTTATTCTAAAATATATTTTCAATAATGAATCTCCTTCAATATCGGCTATATTTCTGTTTCTATATGCAATTTTCTTTATCTCTGATATAAAACCAAATTTCAAGTTACATTCATTTTTTATTTTTGATATAATTGACATTCTCCTTAAATCATATTTTATATCAATTTTTCCATCATTTACACCATTAATAATAAAATTATAGTAACTTTTCAAATTGTCTTCCATAATAGTTCTATTCTGTTCTTCATTCAAAAAGTAATCATCATTATTTAAAATAGCAGCAATCAAATATGGATCAGCATTTTGTTTAAATGTCTCAATTTGACAATTTTCTAATATTTTTTCTAATTTTTTATCCATTTTTTTATGCTGAATATATTCATATAATTCATTTTCATCTTGATAAAATCCATTATAAACTATTCCTTTATTTGTAACCTCATAATGAATTTTATATTTTTCTCTTTCTTTTATTAAATTGCTACTAATAATAGAAGTTAAATCATTATATTCATCATCACTAATATTTTCAGAAACAATCTGTATAATCTCTTCATTGTCAGTTTTTCCTTCTTGAATATCATATTTTTTTATTTCTTCTTCTAGTTTTAAAAGTTTAACCTGTTGTTCTTTAATTCTTTCTTCAATCTTTGCAAGTTCTTTACTAATTTTTTCTATATCACTCTTATATTCTCTTATTTCAATATAATCATCACTTTCGCCAAGTTTTAACAATCTTTCTATCTCTTGTTTTAAACCTTCACGTTTTTGCCAAAGCTGACTTTCTTTTATTATTTTTTCATCTTTACTAATTTGTTCTTTCAAAAACTTTCTATTTTCTACTAAACTATCATATTTTTCTTTTACATTGCCTACATTGTTCTCAACATTATCAAGCAATTCCAATTTTTTGTAAAGCACATCTATCTTTTGCTGTATCTTTTCTAAATCATATTGACTTTTTCTAAATATATCATTATATTCCTCATCAATATATGCATCTCCACCAATTGCTTCAATTTCCGAATATCTTTGTTTTAGTTTGTCATCATATTTCAATTTTCTTTCTTGTAAAAGTTTTTCTAGATAAATTATTTTATTTGATATCTCTTCTATTTTATCCATTTTTTATCCCCTTACATATAATAATTTTTCTCATAAACATACAATTCAATTATACATCATTTGTCGAATTTTGTCAAACATTATGTAAATAACAACCTGTTCTGGAAATTTTGTGACATAAAAAAAAGAGCCAAACTCTAAGTTTGACTCTAATTTATCTTATTTAAAATTATTCGATAATGTCAGCAACAACACCTGAACCAACTGTTCTACCACCTTCACGAATAGCGAATCTTA
>ERZ827512.559-NODE-559-length-47257-cov-26.462226_pt1 | contig 47257 bp, 43 predicted proteins | sample MGYA00519916_ERZ827512 | MGnify/ENA primary metagenome ERZ827512 (study PRJEB31778, sample SAMEA3449335) | human gut metagenome | biome: human gut; feature: human-associated habitat; material: faeces | place: United Kingdom | collected 2010/2012 ... | reverse complement strand
TGCAAGCTGTGCAGGACAATTACGAGAAGATCGTGATTGCCATGGACTGCGACCTCATCAGCGACGTGGACGGTATCAAAATCGTAAAGGCGCTGGACTTTTTGCTCAACGAAGGGTAATTCCATGCCAAAAAGGGAGGCTGCGCTTGTGAAGCGCAGCCTCCCTCTATTCCGTTCTATCCCGCGTCCTCCGGTTCAAAGGGGCGAAGGGCGTGGTAAAGCTTCTGTCGCTCTCCGGCGCTGCGGTACGCGGCAAGGGGGCGAAACGGCGGACGTTTTCCCGTCTTTCTCTGCCTGCGGTAGCGCAGCACCAACACGGCAGGCGCGACAGGTAGCAGGAGGGGATGCTCCTTGCAGGCGGGCCAGTGGGTATGGCAGGTCTCAACGCCCGTGCGGAGGAAGCTGACCAGTCGATTTTCCGCCCGCCCATCGGTAAAGAGCCGCTGCCCGTAGCGTTCTTCCTTGCAGCCGAAGTTCCCGGTACGCAGGATATCCTCCAGCAGGGCGCGGCATAGTCCTTCGTTGGCAGTCATGCACCACGGAGCGTCCTCCGGCGGCAGGGCAAGGTTCTCCACGCAGATGCGGGTAATGACCCGTGCGAAGTGAAGCAGTCCGAATCGGGACAGCTTTGGCAGCAAGTCCTCCCACCGCTCCGGCGTCATATCACGGTGGACAAACACCGCCCAATCGCAGAGCTGCCGCAGCCCCAGTCCGCTGCTTGTGATATGCTCCAGCTTGTGGAGCAACAGCAAAACAGCCTGACGTTCCGGCGGCAGGACGGGGAGACCGCCGCGAAGCACTCCTTCTCCCGCGGCATTTCGGAAATACTCGCGCAGGGGCGCGCCGCTGGCGCCCAAAGGGATACCGGGCGGCTCAAAGTGCAGCTCCACGAGAAATTGCTCCCGATGCATGGAGCGATGGAACGGATGGTTGTTCTCCGGCGGACAATAGCCTCTGGCGCAGAGGATCGCCTCCGCTTTTTTTACATCGGCGGGGAAGAGCAACAGGTCAATGTCTCCGGCGCAGCGCAGCTCCGGCCGTGGATAGCACGCGGCAGAGGAACTGCCCTTCAAGATCACGCAGGGGAGCCCTGAAAGTGCCTTCAGCACCTCCTGCTGCTCGCCGAGGAGCTGCTCGTTATACCACATGGCAGAGAGGACCTCCTGCCGCCAGGGGACGGCTGTCTCCTTGGGGATGGCAGCTCGCTCCTGTTCCGTCAGGCAGTCATAAACCAGCAAATGAACGCTGTGGCTGACGGCTTCCTCAAAAACACGCTGCCAGTCCACATCCGATGGCAGCGGCAGTTCACATCCAAAGAGGGCGCGGCGCAAAAGGGTCAATAAGCTCTGTTCCGTATCCGTCATCGGGCTGACACCTCCAAGCCGCAAAAAGTTGAATACAGTATAGCAGAAAACGACAAATACAACAAGCACCTGATTTTCCGCGTCTCCGACCATGGGCGTTCCATAGGATCGCGCGGAGGGGAACATGGTTGAATAATTGAACAAAATCAAATTTTTGTTCAATATAGGGGAGGGCGCATAGCGCGCCAAGCGCCCCTTTTCCTATCCGTTCCACTCCGAAAGGCTGTGCAGCGTGATGTTCTCCGGCTTTTCCACCGCTTTCATCGCTTCAATGGCGGCAGTGCAGTCTGTGTAAACGTTCAGCTTCTCGCTGCGGTTGAACTGCGGGTCGACCGCAAAGCCTGCGTCCGAGGGCCGCAGCAGCACCAGCGCCGAAGCACTGGGGATCACGCACTCCTTCAGCAGACGGGAAACGTTCGCGCCGAGGATCACCGTATGATACAGCCCGCTGCCAAGCTGCTCGTCCTTCGCCGCTCCCGCGTAGGCCCCGTCGCCGGAAACGGTCACCGTTTTCGTGCCCGCGTTGTAGCTCCAATACGTCCCGGGACCCGCGATCTTCGGGTTTCCCAGCTCCTCCGGCACGTCCATCCCCTGCATATTGTAGGCAGGCGCCGACGCTGCGGCATATTGGTACTCCGTGCCCGCCCTTGCGTTGATGTAGAAATAGTTGAAGCCCGCACTGTTTCCCGGCGAGACCGTGTAGACCATGACCGCGCCATTCGGTTTTGTGAAGGTCGCCGTTCCCTCCTCGATCGAGGGAAATCCGATCTTCAGCGTGACGCCGATCTCCGCGAACGCCTTTGTGAGCAAAAGCCCATGCTCTTTTATGTCTTTTTGCGGAATGCTGTTGCAGGTATACCAGCCCTTTTCCGCGCAGAGCGCGAGCTCGTCGTCCATCAGGCGGCAGAAGTTCTGATAGGCCTCCTCTGTAACGGTCACGGAATCGTCGAACAGCTCCCAGAAAAAGCTCTGTGTATACGCCCTGTCGTAGGCGTTGCCCATGGAAAAATGCCGCTGGAGCCGCTTCAGCAGCAGATACTTGTACTGATTGGATGTATAGCTCATACCCCGCCCCGCTTTCTTCTGACACTGCCGTAGCGCTTGACCGCGTGGCGGAACTCTCCAAGGGAAAAGTCCGGGAACAACGTTTCGGTGAAGTAAAGCTCTGAATAGGCGGACTGCCACAGCAGGAAGTTGGAAAGCCGCTGAAAGCCGCCCGTGCGGATGATGAGGTCAGGCTCGGGAAGATCCTGATACAGCGCCGCCGTGATCTCCTCCTCCGTCCGCGCGCCCTTGGCAACGGCGTCCACGATCTCCATCCGCCCGGAGTAGTTGCAGCACAGGTTCAGCGTCAGGCCGTCACAGTGGGCGGTCTCGCGCTGGATGCGCTCCATTTTTTCGATGCTCTCAGGCGGCACGCGCTTGCCCGTCCCGGAAATGAGGACGCGGATGTTGTTTTCCACAAATTCCCGATACCGTTCAAAATACCGGTTCGCCATGGAAAAGAGCGCGTCCACCTCCTCCTTGGGCCGATTCCAGTTCTCCCACGAAAAGCAGTAGACAGACAGGGCCGGAATGCCCATGTCCACGCACCAGTGCATCATGTCCTCCACCTTGTTCAAGCCCTGCTCGTGCCCCAAGGAGCGCTCCAGACCGCGCTGCTCCGCCCAGCGTCCGTTTCCGTCGGCGATGACCGCAACATGGTTCAGCCGGTTCACGATTTCGCCCCCTTCTCGGCGGTCGCCGGATAAACGGCGGTCACAACGCCGCTGTTCGCAGCATTGCTGACGCTCGCCGCGCCCGCTGCCGTGAAGAAGTTCTCCGCCACGCCGTCAAATGTATATCCGACCTTTGCCTTCAGCGTGATGGTCGCCGTGTAGACCGTAGCGTAGTTAAATGCCACAGCGTTCGGCGACCACGCGACCGTGCCGGCGAACTGTCTGCCCTCCCGGACGACCTTCGCGGGATATTTGCGCGCAACCGGCACGGAGATGCCCTCGATGACGGGCTCCGTCACCGTGACACGTTCCGCCTCTTCAAGCCCGAAGATGGCGACGGTCAGTTCCCGGCTCGGCGCGTTCACAGCGGAAATGGTGATGGTGGTGAAGCCCACCGTGTTTGTATTCTTGTTCGGAGCGGTAACAGCGGTGTTCACAATGGTCAGCGCCGCCGCCACCACCGCCTGCGTGTTGACGGTAGAGGAATCGGACGGCAGGCCGAGCTGCACGCCGTTTTCGCCGATCTTGTAGCCCTCGGCGGTCAAGGTGTAGGTCGTCCCCTGCTCGGCGGTGTCCCAGCCGGTGAGCGTGAACAATACCGGCGCGCCGACCACATAAGCGGAGCTGCCGCCCCCGCTCTCCTCCAGCGTGCCGACCAGCTTCTGCCCCTTGGCGTAGGCGGTCTTGCCCTTGCGCACATCGCCCGCCTCCGCCGTCGCGTCGCCCGTGTCCGTCCCAGTCTGGATATTCGCGATGGTTTCCGGCATCTGCGCGAGCGTCAGCTTGTCCGCGCCGCCGTTTTTTGCGCGGATCGCGTCCGCGATCGCCGTCAGCTTGTCAGTAAGTGCCATTTTCGACCACCCCCAGCCGTCCGTCGATGTATTCCCGCATGGCGCTTACATCGTCCTCGGTCCAGTAGTCCACGCCGCGAATCGGCGTTTTGCCGTCCACGCCGTCCTTGCCGTCTGTCCCATTTCTTCCGTCTGTCCCGTCCTTGCCGTTTACGCCATCCTTGCCGTTTATGCCATCCAGTCCCTTCGGCAGTGGGAAAGCACTCTCCTTGTAGCTGTGGCTATCCAGTTCCCACAGCATCCAAAAGCCGTTTTCACCAGGGATGGGCGGGTGACCATTCATCTCCCGAACATTGGACTCCAACCGGGTGAACTCGCTGGGCGAGGCCGGCCAATCCCCGTCTGTAAGACTTTCCGCCACAAAAACGCTGATCACATTGCTGTGCTGTACGGTCACGCCGTCGGTGCGGAGCGTTCCCACCAGCTGCAAGCTGTACCAGCCCCACAGCGCCAGATGCTTTTCCGTCAGCACACAGCCCACGTCCCCCTCCATGGGGCTCAGGGGAATGGTCTCGTACCAGTCCCCCTTCCGTACCCGCATCTCCCAGTCATAGCCCTGCGGCGTGCCGCGCACCAGCAGCACACGGGAAAGGTGGTCGTACTGGCGTGCCAGAATACTGCCGTCGTGTGAGATCTCCCAATCTTTGAAATAAATCATATTTGCTCCCCCCTATTCTTCTATTATTCATCAAATTTTGGAAGAACGCTTCCGACCTAACTCTCAGAATCACGACACGCCATCAATATGCAGTAAAAATTTTTTCGTTATGACATCATTTCGACCATTCTCCTCTTGACGGCATGACATTATAATGTCATAATGTTAGCAACGAGCGGTTGCTGCGGGCCAGCCCGCAGCCGTGCAAAACGATTTCATCTGGAATTTTCAAGGAACGACATCAAACGACGCACAAACGGAGGTTTCGTCGATGGAACAGGAAAAGAAGGTCAAGCTGCTGGTCTACGCCACTGAGGACGAGCGGGCACGCATCAAGATGGCTGCCGCCAAGCTGCACATGAGCATGAGCCAGCTGATCCTGGACAGCGTGCTGGAGCAGGTCGCCAGCATCGAGGAGCTGGAAAAGAACGGAGGGAGCCAGTTATGAAAACGATCGCTGTCATGAACCAGAAGGGCGGCACCGGCAAGACCACCAGCGCCATCAATCTGGCGGGCGAGCTGGTTCGCCGCGGCAAGAAGGTTCTCATCGTGGACATGGACACTCAGGGCAACGCCACCAGCAACCTCCAACTGACGGACGTGCCCCCCTTCACCCTGACCGACGTGATCGTATCCAAAAGCGCCGTCCTGGCGGACACCATCTGCCACACCAGCATCGAAAACCTCGATCTCATCCGTGGCGGCGGTCTGCTGGCGCCGGCTCTGGCAGCCATGCAGGAAATGCCCTTCGGCAGGGACACCACCCTGCGCCGCCTCCTGCCGCAGCTTCCCGATACATACGATTTTGTATTCTTCGACTGCTCCCCTTCTCTCGAAAGCCTGTTTAACATCAACGTGCTGGTCGCCGTTGAGTATGTTCTCATCCCCATCAAGGTGGACAAGAACTCCATCGAGGGCTATGACGTGATGCTGGAAACCATCCAGTCCGTCCGCGAGATCGCCAACCCCGACATTCGCGTGCTGGGCATCTTTATGACGGCGGTGGAGGTCTGCTCCAGTCTCGATAAGGAAATGATCTCCCACTTCCCTGCCATGCTGCCCGATCTTGCGTTCAAAACCTTCATCCGCAAGAATATTGACGTCAAAAAAGCGCCTCTGGCGCTCCAGCCCCTCTGCTTCTTCTCTCCCCGCTGCGCCGCGACTGTCGACTATGCCGCTTTGTGCGACGAAATGCTTGAAAGAATGGGGGGCTGATGAATGGCGAGCAAGAAGAATCCCTCCATTTTCTCCACGCTGCAAAAGACCACTGCCAATGCCAGCGCCGTGAACGGTGAATTCACCCACCAGATCCCGCTGGACGCGCTGGAGGATAACCCCCTGAACCGTTTTTCCATGGCGGAGGATGAGGAATTCCTCTCCACCATGCACTCCATGGAGAAGGACGGCTTGCTGGAGGATATCATCGTCACCCCGTCGGACACGGAAGGCCACTACCGCATCATCAGCGGTCACCGGCGCGTCCACGCCTCCCGAAAGCTGGGCCGCGCCACCGTGCCCTGCAAGATCCGCCATTACGACAGTAAGCTTTCCGAGCTGCGGGCGCTGATGGGCGCCAACATCCACCGCCGGAATATCTCCGCCTTCGACATGGCGCGCCAGTTGGAGACCCTGCGCAGCACGCTGGTGGAAGAGGGCGGGCTCCCCGATAATGTGAAGGAGCAGTCGGAGCTGATGGCATCTCAGGTCGATCTGAGCCGCGCCACCGTGGAACGGTATCTGGATCTTCTGAATCTGGATGAAACCGTTACCGCATGGGCGGAGCATGGGCAGATGACCATGACCGACGCCTATGAGCTGGCGCGTCAGAAAAACATCCATCTTCAGCCCGTCGTAGAGGAGTATGTTGCCCGGAACGACGCCAAGGGCGACCTGCCCGCGCTGGTGCACCGCGCCATCGCATGGGCAAAGGCAGCCGAACTCCCCCCTCCCCCGGCAAAGCCCGCCCAGAGCGCCAACCCCCTGCGGACGGTCGACTCCTTCGGAAGATCGGTCCGGCGCAGCATCGCCCAACTGAAGGAGCTGGATCTCAGCACGGACGTGGACAAGGACACCGCCAGGAAAAAGCTTGACACCTGCCTTGAAAATCTGGAGGAGCTGCGCCGCACCGTGGAGACGCTCAAAATGGTTTTGGACGACTGACTTACGGAAAACAAAAACCGCCCAAAACGGGTCCTATACAAAAAAATCCGACGCATTCGCGTCGGATTTTTTTCTTCTCTGGACAACGCCGCTTTTGCAGCACGATACGCCGAATTTCAGAAAATGCCTTGGAATTATGACCTTTGCGCGGAAAAACGTGTGCTGCTCCTGCCCCTGAACAGGCTTGACCGGCAGCACTGTGCAAGTCGTGCTGCCGGTCAAAAGAGACTTCTCTATTGCCTTTTGAGGTGTCTGTACCTTTATCCGTACTGGTAGAAGAGAGAGGCGAAGCCGCCCGAATGGACCAGGCACGCACCGTCGCTTTTTACCTCGCCGCGGCGGAGCAGATCGCACATACCCCAAGCCGTCTTGGCCGTGTAGATGCGCTCAAGGAGCACGCCCTCCAACTGCGCCATCTGCTCGATCATCGCGTCCGACTGTTCGGTGGGAATTCCCCAGCCGTCGCCGCGGTACTGCCCGTGAACGGTCATGACGGACGAGATGGGAACAGGAGGCGTAAGGCCGGTGTAGCGCTCCAATCCGCGGAAAAGATCGTCGAGTATGCTCTCAAGCTCCTCCTTCGTGTTCTCCACGGAGACGACGTGCACATGGAATGGTGCACCCAGAAGGGCTGTGCCGTACACGATGCCCGCTGCCATTCCGCCGTTCCCGCCGGGGACGAACAGATCGTGGATCTGCGCGCCGGCGGGAGAATTCACCAGCTCGATCGGCAGGTGGAAATAGCCGACGGCAGCATGAACGGAGGTCGCGCCATTTTCCACGACAAAGGGCTTTTTCCCCTCCTGCCGCAAGCGCTCAGTCAGCTCCTCCACATAGACATTGCGTTCCGTTTCCGGGATAGTCCCCACATAGTGCTCCTCCACGCCGGAGAGCTTGTTGAGCAGGATGTTGCCCGCAAGATGCGTGGGCTGATCGTTGTTGTGCACCAGAATACACTTGATCCCCAGCCGGCAGCAGGCGGACGCGGCGATAGAGCACAAGTTGGAGTTCTCCTGCCCGGAGGCGATCACCACATCGCAGCCCTGCGCCTGTGCCTCGCCCAGCAGGTATTCAAGCGGACGGACCTTGTTGCCGCCGGAGCCGACGCCGTTGAGGTCATCGCGCTTGATGTAGAGCGGGCAGGTATTCAGCTTCCGCTCCAGACGCGGCAGACGGTGCACAGGGGTAGCAAAATCGCACAGCCTGCTGCGCGGAAAGGCTGTCAGGGCAGCTTCCAGTTCGATTCCTGTCATATGCGCACTCCTTAGAGGGGCTTGCCGGTCTGCTTGTCGTACTTCTTGCACTTGAGCGTGAAATGCACCGTCTCATTGCTCTTGAACACGCCGAAGCCGATAAACGCCGTGACGACCGCGAGAATGGGAGAGAGCAGCGCGATCAGGTTGAAGGGCAGATACTGGGCGACAGACACGCCGAACAGACCCGTATACAGGATGGCAGAGGCGTCCCAGGGCACGATGGAGCCGAGCACGGTTCCCGTGCACTCAAGCGTGCGGGACATGACGCAGGGATTGACGTCCATATCGTCGAACGCGTTTCTGAACGCGATGGCGGGAAGGCTGAGGGTGCAGGACTGACCCGCGCCGCCAAACATCAGCACAATGCCGGTCACGGTCAGGGAAAGCACCAGACCGCCGACAGACTTGACGACCTTGCACAGGCTGTCCATCAGGCGATGGAGCACGCCGGTGCGCTCGAAAATACCGGAGAACATACCCGCGCCGATGCACAGGAAGATCGTTTCCGCCATACTGAGGGCGCCGCCGCGGGAGAGGAGCTTGTCCACATCCGCATTGCCGGTTGCGCTCACAAAGCCGTTGATGGCGGCGGAGATCACATCGTTCAGGGAAGCACCCTGGAAGACCATCGCCCAGATGCAGCCGATGACCAGACCTCCGGCAAAGACGGGGATGGTGGGCTTGCGCATGGCGGAGAGCACCAGAACGAACAGGAGCGGCACCAGCATCAGCACGCTGACATGGCAGGAGCCGAGCAGGCTGTCGGAGAGGACCTTCACGGCGGAGAGGTCAACATCGCCCGAGGCGTAGCGCATCCCCAGCAGCCCATACACCACGATGGAGATGAGCGAGGCGGGAACGGTCACGTAAAGCAGGGACGTGATGTGGTCGAACAGCTTGACGCCGGAGGTCGCGGAGGCCAGCAGCGTGGTATCGGACAGCGGTGAGAGCTTATCGCCGACCAGCGCGCCGGAGATGATAGCGCCTGCCGCCATCTCAACAGGAACGCCGAGGCCCTGCGCGATACCGATCAGTGCGATGCCCATCGTGCCCGCGGTGCCCCAGGAGGTACCGGTGACGATGGAGGTAATGATGCAGATGATGAAAGCGATCGGCAGGAAAATTTTCGGGTTGATGAGGTTCACGCCGTAGTAGAGCATGGTCTGCACGCTGCCGGCGGAAATCCACACGCCGATGAGCATACCGATGAGGATCATCACGATCACGGTCTGGTTGACGCGGCCGATGCCCTTCATGGCGGACTCTTCCAGCTCATCCCAGGAGTAACCGAGGTAGATGCCGAAGAGTCCCTCCACGCAGATCGCCGCCGTCAGGCCGAGCATGATGCTCACGCCCTGGAAAATGAGGGTCAGCAATACCGCAAGCGGCAGCAGGAAGCCGAGCAACGCCAGCCCCGTGGACAGTTCTTTCTTTGCTTTCACTGTAATTTCCTCCTTCAAATATAATATGGTTTATCAGGTCATTTTCAGGTGTCGATCTCTGCGATCGCTTCGATCTCGCACAGCACGCCCTTGGGGAGCGCACGCGCCGCCAGGCAGGAGCGCGCGGGCTTCTGGGTGAAGTATTGCTCATAAACGGCGTTGAAGGTGGCGAAGTCTGCCATATCCGCCAGGAAGCAAGTCGTCTTGACGACCTTTTCCATGCTGCTGCCCGCAGCGGTCAGAATGGCTGCCACGTTTTTGCAGGACTGGTGCGCCTGCGCCTCAATGCCCTCAGGTACAGCGCCGGTCTCGGGAACAGCAGGGATCTGACCGGAGGTGAACACTACCCTGCCCATGCAAACCGCCTGAGAGTAGGGGCCGATCGCGGCCGGCGCCTGAGAAGTTTCGACTTTTGTCATAGAATGATCTCCCATCCTGCCGCTGGTGCGGCATAGTATTTCTTGCCCTGGCAGCCCCGCACACACATATGGAATAGGCTGCCGGTCAGGTTAACTTTAGATTAGCAATGAATTATAATTTAGTCAATAGTTTTTTTCTCATCCGCATTAATTTATCTCATTTGCATTAATTTTTTCAATGTTTTTGTTGCACTTTGCTATTTTTTGAGTTATAATCAAAGAAAATTTGTTCAAGAAAGGATAAATCCTGTGGCACCGAAAAAATTTGAGCTGACAGAAGTGGATCGTGAGATCCTTCGGTCCTACCAATACATGCTGGACGGTCTCGCGCTCTACCTTGGCGACAGCTATGAGATCGTGCTCCACAGTCTGGATGAGCTGAGCCACTCCGTAATCAAGATCATCAACGGTCATTACACCAAGCGTGAGGTGGGCGCGCCGATCACCGACCTGGCACTCTCCATGCTGCACGATATTCAGAAAAGCCAGACCCCGCACTCCATGGTCTACTTCAACAGGAGAGAGGGGCACACTCTTAAATCTGTGACGATCCCGGTGATCGGCGAGAGGGAGCGCATCATCGGACTCGTCTGTATGAACTTCCAGTGCGATGTGCCGTTTTCGCAGTTCATCTCCACATTTCTCCCCACCACCTCCGACCTGACCATATCCCGAGAGACCGAGAGCTTTAATGCCGACATTGATGAGGTCATCTCCACCGCGATGGCAAAGGCGAGAGAGAGCGTTTCTGCATCGCCGAATATTCCCTCCACCAACCGCAATAAGGAGATCATCCGCCAGCTCTACCAACAGGGCATCTTCAACATCAAGGACGCAGTCGTGTATGTCTCCGCCAGTTTGGGGATCTCAAAGAACACGGTCTATCTGCATCTTCGCAACCTCAAGCACGAACTTCCGTCGTAACGCGCGCGGGAGCGCATCGCAATACTGAAAAAGCAAAAAAGCAGCCGACCTCCCTCCCCTCCCCCGGTAAAGCCCGCCAAGTCCATAAATACAAAAGGATCCCCGAACCGTTCATTGTCAGACCGGTTCGGGGATCGCTCTTATCCTTGCGCTCTGCCGTTTACTGCGTCATTTCGCAGTCAACGGTCTTGAAGATCTGAATTGTCCTTACCGTAGTCCTCTTCAGAAATTCCCAGATGGAACACCCGACGAACGCGGGTCTCGTCCAAGCTCTGAATCGCCTCGGCAAGCTTCTCCGCTCGGCGGTTATCCTCGTTCAAAAGGAGAATGTTGTGCCGCAGCGCATAGATCGCGGGGGCAGCGGCAACGCCGCCCTGGCGCAGATCTCCGCCGAGCAGGCGGCGCGTCTGGCGAAGCTCATAAATGAATTCTTTGCTCCCGCAGACCAGTGAGCCGATCGGCGCGCCAAAATCCTCGGACACACAGAACATACATCTGTCGGCATACTGCGCGATCTCTTTTGCCTCCACACCGAGCGCGTGCGCAGCATTGAAAATTCGTGCACCATGTCAACCAGGCGATAGAACGCACCGACCATCGCAACGATCTCAATTTGAGGTAAATGGTCATCTTCTGCGCGAAGGGCTTTACGCCGCACCGGGAAAAAAAGGCCTCCCCCTCCCCTGCCCCGATCAGCGGTGATCGCTCCGGTGAAATCCGATTTGATTTCGTGCAGCGCCTTTCCCCCGCTTTCGCCGAATTCCGACTCGGTTTCGTGCAGCGCCTTTCCCCCGCTTTCGCCGAATTCCGACTCGGTTTCGTGCAGCGCCTTTCCCCTGCTTTCGCCGAATTCCGACTCGGTTTCGTGCGGCATCTCCTCCATCTTCTCGACGAATTCCGACTTGGTTTCGTGCGCCCGCTTTCCCCTTTCCCCGACGAATTCCGACATGATTTCGTGCAGCGCTCTCCCCTGCCTTCGACGAATTCCGACTTGGTTTCGTGCACCCACGCTTCCCTGTTCCAGCTGATTTCCGACTTGGTTTCGTGCAGACTTCTTTCGATTTCTTGCCGAAATCGGAACGCCTTCCCACAAAAACTCACGTGAGACTTGTCCAAATTCACTACATCTGGTGTTTTAATCACGCGCCGATATCCAATCTCTTGGAACTGATTTTCTTCTCATCTGCACGTTTTCAAGTCGTACTTTCCCAAACATCTGCCTAAAACATCATGCACGAGAGCACGTCGGAATTCCGAAAATTACACACAGCGAACTGCACGTTTCCAAGTCGGTCTTCCGCCCTTTTTCTCATCACTCCGGAAAAGCTCAGAACGGCAGCGGCGACACTTGGACAATTTTCTCTTTGTTTTTACAAGCGATATTCTCTCGCGAAAAGGAATAAATTTTCCGCTCTGTTCGACCGAAGGATACAACGCCTCCCTCGGCGGCGCTGAATGGTAGAAACAGTTCTTTGGACAAAGCCGGACAAGTCACACGTGAGACTTAGGAACTCGTCCTGTTTCACACCTGATTTCAGAGAGGAGAAAAATGTTATGTCTACCACTTGCATCCCCCCTGCCCGCCACATCCGCACGGACGATATCCCGGAGGAGTACCGAGACATCGTGGACGCCATCGGTATGGAGGCGTTCGTCCACCTGACGCTGCTGTGCGGCGGACAAACGCTGTACGTTCCCAAGCGGGAATCGCTGGAGCGCGGCGCCCGCGATCGGGACATTCGCGCCCTGTTTAATGGCTCTAACTACCGAAGTCTTGCGGCCCAATTCCGCCTTAGCGAGCGCCAGATCCGAAAGATCATCAACGGCAGCCGCTGCTGACGGACAAATAACGCGCCGCTCGGACAGGTCTCACGTGAGACCTGTCCGAGCGATGAGAATATTTTCCTCGCGATTTGCGAAAAAAAACTTTTTCTTTCCCTTTTTTTCAACTTATGCTATACTAAGCTTCTAAAAAAGCAATCTTTTCCCAAAAGGAGGGTCGCACCATGTCCCAGTTCCCCGAACCGGCAGAGCAATTGAAGGACACCCCCCTGCGTTTTCTGGAGACCGAACAGTTTCAGGAGATGCTGGATACATACAACAAGCTGAAGCCGCTGGAAAAAGAGCACCCCAGAAAGTTCAAAAATCAGATGAACGTCTTTGACTTCAGCGACATTTACCCCCTGATGGACAGTTATCTTCAGACACACGATCTGTCTTCGCCGGAGGCGGTGGCAGACGCGGTGACCATCGGCGCGTCGGAGACCGTCACGTTCGCTGCCACGCTGCTGGATATTTTTGATAAGACCGTCACCGCGAGGGTGCAGGAATACGATGTGCTGGGCAACAGCCCCGCCACCTATTTCATCTGCGGCGTCTGGGCGAATATGAAGCGCGGCAGGGAATTTCATCCCTCCTCCAACGGCATCACCGTGACCTATTCCGAGCCTGACGCCTACGGCAACCAGAACATCCGCTACCGCAACAAGGATTACGAAATGACCATCATCTTTGAAGCCGTCGCGGAATACACGAAAAATCTCTCCTGGACGGCACACCGCCTGCTGATCTACACCCTGATGCGCGGCAACGCTGACAACTGGCGAAACAACACCGCGACCTTCTCCATTGAAGAGTACATGGACTGGGCGGGTCTGCGATCCAGAGACGCCGCCTACCGCCAGATCAAGAAGGATATGCAGTCCATCACGGGCATGAAGATCACCGCGGAATCCTTCAAAAAGTATTTTGAATCCTTTTATATCACCCATCTGGCGACCGAGGCATCCATCAAAAAGTACACCGGCGAGGTGCGCATTTCCTTCGCCGAGAACGTGCGCCACTTCCTGACCCAGTATTACCAGCTGATCCCCGACTGGATGGGTCATCTGAGCGAAAATGCCTACCGCATGGCGTTTTATCTCTTCTACCGCGCGCGGAAAGCGCCCGTCGATGACGACGGCAGCTTCCGCGTAAAAATTCAGGACATCATCCACTACATCGGCCTGCCGACCAAGGAGGACGTCAAAAACCGCAACTATGACGAGGCGATCATCCGCCCGTTCAATAAGGCGGTGGAGGAGATCGAGGACGTCTCGGGCGGCTCGATCCACATGGATTTCGACTATGACGACATCAATACCTTCCTCGGCGGCAAGATGAACGTCGGCATTGACGCCACCATGCAGAGCTACATCCAGCAGATCGAAAAAAACAAGACGGTCAAGCAGATCGAGGCGAAGAAAAAGCCCGCTAAAAAGCCGCCCCAGAGCACGCAGTGACCCCTCAGCAACTGCACGAAACCACGTCTGAATTCTTCGAATTACTTCCAAAATACAGATCGAAGATCAAAGCATCCGTGGAAAAGATATCCACAAAAAACGGAAATTTGACGACAAAAGTCCGTTTTTCCCACCAAAACGCTCACTTTTCACGGAAGTTATCCACCGTCTGTGCCCATCCTGTGGACAAAACGAGGGTCACAGCCTGTCCAATTCCGACTTCGAGCCGTGCTAAGACGACTTCATTTCGTGCAAAGCCGACCTCAAGTCGTGCAGGAGACCCAAAATCACCCAAGCCATTTTTCCATGTTTTTCAAACTTTTATACAGATATTTTCTGTCGAATCATACTTTTATATTTGTTTCATCTAATTTTTTTCGGATTTTCTTTTTTTACCGAAAATCCCCTTATTGATATCTTAAGATATCTTACAGACCTCGCGGGAATCGCTCCTCCGCGGGGTCTTATGCTATAATAACGACAAGAAAAGGAGGCGATCCCATGCCGGACACCTTTAACGACCTGCGCCCCCGCATCGTTGACTATCTCTACGACCGGGGCATTGACCCGCAAAAACGCTTTCGCTGCCTGAATCCAAAGCATCTCGACCGCGATCCCTCCATGGGATACGACGCAAAGCGGCAGAAAGTACACTGCTTTGCCTGCGGCGCGGACTATGATCTCTTCGATCTGCTGGCAATCGACGAAAACCTCACCTCGCCGCACGACGCTCTGGCGCTTGCCAGCAAGCGCTACGGGCACGGCGACGCGGGAGAGGCACGCCCCGCTGACCGCCTGAGCAGGGAAACGCTGCCCGCTTCCTACCCCGAAAGCTGCTTTTCTCACCGCCGAAAAACCGATTATTTTGCCAAACGCGGGCTTTCCGACGCCACGGTGACGAGATTCCGCCTTGGCTACGACCCTGAGCATGACTGCGTGGTGCTGCCATGCGAAAACGGGCGCTGCGTGCGCCGCGCCGTCGCGGAAAAGCGCTATCTCAACGAGAAGGGGCAGCCTTCGCCGCTCTTTCAGCCGGAGCTGCTGACTGCGGGCGGGGAAGAGCCGGTCTTCCTTTTGGAAGGCGCCTTTGACGCGCTCTCGGCAGAGGAGCTGGGCTATCGGGCCGCCGCGCTGAACGGCGCAGGCAATCGCGAAAAAGCGGCGGCTCTGCTGCGCGGACTGGATCGACCCGCCCCCATCCTGCTGCTGACGGACAACGACGCGGCAGGGGAAACATGGGCAGCCGCACTCGCCGAGGAATTTCCGTGGCTGTACCGCTGCCCGGGCGTTCCCACCGGCAAGGATCTGAATGAATTTCTCTGCGCCGACCGCGAGGGCGCGGCGCGATTTCTGGCGCAGGCGGTCGAGGATCGGCAGGCGCAGCAGCCGCCCCCTTATGCCGAGACCTCCGCCGCGGGGCAGATGGAGGCATTCCGCGCTTATATCGAGGCGCAGGCAAAGCGCCCCGCGCTCAAAACCGGCTTTGAGGGGCTGGATCAGACGCTGGATGGCGGACTTTACGACGGACTTTATGTGATCGGCGCGGTCAGCTCGCTGGGCAAGACCGCCTTTTGTATGCAGATCGCCGATCAGCTTGCCATGCAGGGGCGCGACGTTCTCATTTTCTCCCTTGAAATGATGACATGGGAGCTGATGGCTCGTTCCGTTTCCCGCGAATCCTTCCTGCTCGACACCTCCGCGCGCCGCCGACTTGCCAAGACCGCGCGCGGTGTTTTAGACGGCAGGCGCTGGGCGGGCTACAGTGCGCAGGATCTCGCGCATCTGGAGCTGGCGCAGACGCGCTACGCCTCCTATGCAAAGCACCTCTATTTCCGCGAGGGCGACCACGAAACGGGGCTGGACTACATCCGCGCGGAGGTCGCGCGCCACATAGCCGAGACCGGACAAAAGCCCGTGGTGCTCATCGACTATCTCCAGATCATCGCCCCGGTGGACGTCCATTTCACGGACAAGCAGAACCTTGACCGCATCGTCTGCGCGCTGAAAAAGCTCTCGCGCCAGCACGGGCTGACCATCCTCGCCATTTCCTCCTTCAACCGCGAGAATTATAATCTGGAAGTCTCCATGAACGCCTTCAAGGAATCCGGCGGCATCGACTACTCCGCCGACGTGCTGATGGGACTTCAGGCGCGCGGGGCGGGGCGGCCCGGCTTCAACATCGACGAGGAAAAGCGCAAGGACCCCCGCGAGCTGGAGCTCAAGATCCTCAAGAATCGCTCCGCCGCGCTCGGACAGCCCATCCCGCTGCGCTACTATCCGGCGTTCTCCTGTTTTGAAGAAGGATAGGGCGGTCTCACGTGAGACTTGTCCGAGCAGTTCGCGGCGATTAATTTTCGAATGTAAGACCCCTGGAAGGATATAAAAAAAAAGCAAGAGCTGCTTGCAAAAAGAGAAAATATCTGATAGACTTTATGTAGACTGTATTACTGTCAGTACGTGCGCCTATCCGCACGCCCGGACAGGGACAGGTTTTGGATGCTGCGAGCAGCGCTTGGGGCGGAAACGCTGACACCCTTTTGCGGTACTCGAAGATCATCAGTAAAAAAAAGGAGTGGTTAAGAAGATGAAAAAGCAGCGTATCTTGAGTGCTCTGCTGGCATTGTGCATCGTCTTTTCCCTGGTGCCCACAGCGCTGGCGGAAAAAGCTGACGATTTCACGGACGTCAGCAGATCCGACTGGTACTACCAGTTCGTAGACTATGTGACGTCGAAGGGTTACTTCAACGGCGTCGCGGACAAGACCTTCGCCCCCGCGGACAACATGACCCGTGCGATGTTCGTCACGGTCCTGTTCCGTTTCGACGGTGCAAAGGGTGATCGCAGCCAGAGCGCATTCACCGATGTGGCTCCCGGCGAGTGGTACACCGATGCCATCAACTGGGCGGCTGCCAACAGGATCGTGGATGGTGTGGGCAACGGCAAGTTTGCCCCTAACGATCCCATCACCCGTGCGCAGATGTGCACCATGATCGAGCGTTACCTCGCCCTCTATAAGAAGGCATGGAAGGTGACTCTGCCCGAGACCGGTTCCGTCTCCGTCATGGTCGATGAGAACGCGATCCCCGCGTATGCGCTCGCCGCGGTCAAGCAGTGCCAGCGTCACGGCTTGGTCAACGGCTTTGAGGACGGCACGTTCCGTCCCAACGAACTGTCCACCCGTGCGCAGGTGGCAGCGGTGATCTACCGTATGTCTTACCTCGTGCAGGGCGCGAAGCCGGATAACACCCCGAGCGTTAATCCCGGCGGCACGGTGAACCCCCCGGTGAATCCCCCGGTGACTGCCTACACCTATGCCCTGTATTTTGACGCCAACGGCGGCACGCTGATCGGTGCGTCTCCCGTCTCCACGACGACGACGAGCACCACTTACAGCTTCCCCGTGAGCGCTACCGCCACCCGCGACGGCTACAACTTCCTGGGCTGGGCGACGGAAAAGACCGCCACGGCTGCGACGTACCCCGCGAACAGCACCATCACGCTGACCGCTAACTATCCCATTATCACCCTGTACGCGGTCTGGCAGGCTAAGGCGCCCGTGGTCGTTTCCGATGACCTGATCGGCAATGCCGTTCTCAAGTCCGTCAAGCAGGCCAACGACAGATTCAGCGACATGAAGAGCGCCGTTGTCAGCGCCATTGAAACGGACAACAGCACCCACCATTACCTGACGGACGCGCAGCTCCAGCAGGTCAAGAACATTGTCAACGATATGGTCAAGGTCGAAGACGTGAAGGCGAACTTCCCCAGTGACCCCAAGGCTGAGCGCGAGGTCACCTGGAACGTCGCTCTCGAGGTGAAGGACGGCCAGGTCGTCTCCGCCATCGAGCTTGCCAAGGCGATCATCACCGGCAAAACGAGCACGCCCACTCCCGAGCAGATCGACGGTTTCCTGACCAGCGTTAAGGACGCCGTCAAGACCGAGACCGGCATCGATCTCACCAGCGAGTCCCTGCAGGCGATCAAGACGCAGGTCGTCGACCTTCTCAAGAAGGAAGGCAAGAACCTGTGGGCGAACTTCCACGACGGCAAGGGCAACTATGTCTGCGGCGATGTGGAAGTCGTGTTCAACGGTAAGACCTACGCCACCATCAATGTCGGCGACGGCAACACCACCCTCAAGGGCAGCAAGTCCCAGATCGTCAAGGAGCTCGGCACTGCCATCTCCAAGGAGATCTACAAGCAGATGAAGGAGCAGGGTACTGCCTACACCGACAAGTTCGAGTTCAATATCGACCTGAAGGTCAACTTTGATCACTCTGCCAACGCGGACATCAAGGCGAAGACCGACGCTTACACCTACAACTATAAGCTCGTCGTGACGCCGAAGCTCAACAGCAACGGTCTGCTCGAGTACAAGTACGAGGGCGATGAGAACTATCTGCGTCTCAACATCAGCAAGGACGTCCAGAAGGCTTATAACGACGGCCTCGACCAGATCGCCGCGCAGTTCGCCTATACCGACGGCACCAAGGATAAGGTCGTCGCCAAGGTCAAGGAGGAAATGGAGACGCGTCTCCCCGAGATCTATGCGGAGATCGAGACGTCTCTGAAGAAATACGATATCACCCTGACTAACGCCACCGAGGACGCGCTCAAGGCAGCTCTTCTTGCAGAGGCAGACAAGTGGGTCGAGACCAACTGGACGACGTTCGTTAACTCTGCCACCGGCGGCGGCACCCTCAAGGGTCTTGACAACACCGCCCTCATCAACGCCGTGTGGCCGCTGATCGAGAAGGACATCGACGCGCTCGATGTGAACGCTCTGATCGAGAACCAGATCAGCGAGAAGCTGACGGAGAAGAAGATCAACGAGGCGTGGATCGTCGATAAGGCGAACAACAGCGGTACGCTGAAAGATGCGAAGGATCTTGTTAATGGGTTTGATGCGGTCACCTTCGAGCCTGCCGGCGTAACGCTGGATATCCAGTCGGTCGCTGACATCAACTTCCTGCTTGCTCAACCCGAGATTAAGGCTCATGTTACCAAGGGAGGCTTTGGCGCCACGATTACGCTCTCCGGTAAGGGCGGGAAGCCCTTCAGCGATGCCCTCAAGCAGGAGATCGTTGACACTGCGACCAAGGAGCTTGACACTGCGCTGAATTCCTCCGCCACGCTGAAGGATCTGCTGGCGAAGAACCCCGGTCTGAAGAATTACCTGATCTACAGCGCGCTCGTGCAGATGGGTCTCACCTTCGATACTGAGAAGGCCGCCAATGCTTCTGCGCTGGATAACCTGAAGCCCACCATCAAGGACGAGGGCAAGGCAAACCTTGCCGAAAAGCTGAATAATAAGCTTGCCGCGATCGATGTGTCTTCGATCCTGAATGACGGCTCTGCTGAAAAGGCGGAGTATCAGAAGAAGATCGATCTGCTCAACAGCCTGAAGTTCGATGCCGCCAATGGCATCCAGACCAAGACTGCGACCCAGCTTGCTGATGCGCTCAAGAGCCAGACCATGAAGGACATCGTCGGCAGCAAGGGCGACACTTATGTTGCGCAGTACCTCGGCAAGATCGTTGCCAAGGCGCAGAACCTGCTGCCCGACAGCGCGAGCATCACCCTCAACGGTGTGACGCTGACGGAGAACGACCTTACTGCGCTTGGCAATGCCAAGACCTCTCTCGAGGCTGTGACCGAGCTTGCGAACCTCATCGCGAAGTTCGGCGATCTGAGCATCAACAGCTTCGCTGACCCTGCCGGTCAGAAGGTGACGGTCAACTACAACACCCGCAGCGCCAGCGCGAACCTCATCATCAACGTCAAGTAATTTGACAGCGTAAGACAAATCCATCATTCGGACCACCTCTTCCCGGCGGGGCAATTCCACCCCGCCGGGGGAGGGGGAGCATAAAAAAGAGACGTTAGGCGCGTCAGCGGCTCATTCGCGTTTGAGAGCCTGGCGGGTCTGTCGTCTCACACTTTTGAAAAGCACTGATTCAAAAATAATTTCTGCCCCGAAAAACAAGAGAAAGGAGGGCGCGCATGAACGAAAAGCTCCTGCGATACCTGCTGGAACAGCAGCTTTTGACCGCGGAACAGGCGGACGAGCTGCGTCGTGCTCAGGAGGAAACGAACAAGTCCATCCGCGAGCTGATCTTGGAGCGCGCCATCCTGCCCGAGGAACAGGTCATTGAAGCCCTGTCCTCGCTGACCCGTACCCCCGTGGTGCACCTTTACGAAATGACTATCCCCATGGATGTCCGACAGGCGGTTCGCCCGGATATCCTGCGTACATATACAATGATGCCCTTCCAGTTTGATCCGGAGGACAGCGGCACGCTGTATGTCGCCATGAACGAGCCCATGAACATGAAGGGGCGCGACATGGTCGCGATCGCCAGCAAGTGTCGCATTAAGCCATTTTTAGCGACAACATCCGACATTCTCGTGACCATCGACCGCTGCTACGGCAGCGAGGAGATGCAGGAGGCTGCCGAGCTTTACACCCAGACCAACGAGCGGGAGAGCGCCTCTCTGGAAGATCAGGTCTTTCAGGAGGATGTCAACGCCTCCCCCGTGGTGGTGCTGGTGAACTCCCTTGTGGAGCAGGCGGTGCGCCAACGCGCTTCCGATATCCACGTGGAGTCCGGACCGGACAAGGTCCGGGTCCGCTGCCGAGTGGACGGCGTGCTGTACACCACCGCCACTTACGACCTGCAGCTGCTGCCCGCCATCATCGCGCGCATTAAGATCCTCAGCAATCTGGACATTTCCGAAAAGCGCAGACCGCAGGACGGCCGCTTTTCCATCCTGGTGGACCGCCGGGAATACGATGTGCGTGTTTCCACGCTCCCCACGGTCTATGGCGAAAAGTGCGTGATGCGACTGACGCAGAAAAAGGCGCTGCGCCGCAGCAAGCGCGCCCTTGGCCTGACGGGGTCGGAACTGGAAAAATTCGACGAGATCCTGCGCCATCCCAACGGGATCGTGCTGGTCACCGGACCTACCGGTTCCGGTAAATCCACCACGCTTTACACCGCATTGAACGAGCTTAACAGCGACATGGTGAACATCGTCACGGTGGAGGACCCCGTGGAGGCGAACGTGGACGGCGTGAATCAGGTGCAGGTGAATCCCAAGGCGAACCTGACCTTTGGCAACGCCCTGCGTTCCATTTTGCGTCAGGACCCCGACATTATCATGATCGGCGAGATCCGCGACCGGGAAACGGCGTCCATCGCGGTGCAGGCGTCCATCACGGGTCACCTCGTGGTGAGTACGCTGCATACCAACGACACCGCCAGCAGCGTCACGCGCCTGCTGGACATGGGCGTGGAAAGCTACCTCATCGCCGACGCGCTGACCGGCATCATCGCCCAGCGCCTTGTGCGCCGTCTTTGCCCCAACTGCAAGCGGCGGCACGTTCTTTTAGAGCATGAGTTGGAATATCTGGGACTGACGCCGGAGGAGAAGGACAGCGCCGAGGTTTACGAGCCGGTGGGCTGCCAGCGCTGCGCCGGTACCGGATATTTCGACCGGATCGGCATTTACGAGATCATGGAGATCACGCCCCGTATGCGCACGATGATCTCCCACCGCTGCGACACGGGCGCGCTGCGGGAGACTGCCATCGCCGAGGGGATGCACACCCTCCGCGAAAGCGCCCGCCGCCTTGTGCTGGAGGGAACGACCTCCATCAGCGAGATGCAGCGCATCAGCGTTGAAAATGTGGCGGAAGAAACTCATCCTTTGGAGGACGGCGCATGATCGACCTGGGAACACTCATTCATGACGCGCTGGAGCGCAACGCCTCCGACATTCACCTCACGGTGGGGGAGCCCCCCGTTTTTCGACTGGACGGCGAGCTGACCAACTTTGGGGAGGTCCCGCTGACCGAGGCGGATACCACCGCCTATGTGCAGGAGCTGATCACGCCCGGACTTCTCAAGGAATTTCATGAAATGGGCGAGGCGGACTTCGCCGTGACCTATCACGATTTGGTGCGTATGCGCTGTAACGTGTTCCGTCAGCGGGGCATGACGTCGCTGGCGCTTCGCCTGTTGCCGCTGCGCATTGCCACCGCCGAGGAATTGGGCCTTCCGCCCGTGGTGGTGGCGCAGGCGGATAAACCCCGCGGACTGGTGCTCGTCACCGGCCCCACCGGCTCGGGCAAAAGCTCCACGCTGGCGGCGCTGCTCGACCACATCAACCACACCGAGCGCCGCCACATCATCACGCTGGAGGAGCCCATCGAATACCTGCACACGAGCGATCAATGTATCATCAACCAGCGCGAGGTGGGCGCTGATACCAGCAGCTTTGCCGCGGGACTTCGCGCTGCGCTGCGTCAGGACCCCGACGTGATCTTAGTCGGCGAGATGCGCGATCTGGAGACCATCTCCACCGCCATCACAGCCGCCGAAACGGGCCATCTGGTGTTCGGCACGCTGCACACCAAGGGCGCCGCCAACACCATCGACCGTATCATCGACTCTTTCCCCGCCGAGCAGCAGAACCAGATCCGCATCCAGTTGGCGGACGTGCTGGAGTGTGCCGTGGGACAGACCCTCCTGCCGAAGATCGGCGGCGGCCGCACGGCGGTATTCGAGATCATGATCGTCACCCCCGCCATTCGCAGCATGATCCTGCAAAGCAAGACCTTCCAGATCGTCAGCGCCATCCAGACCGGCAAGCGGTACGGGATGCAGCTTTTGGACGATGCGCTGGAAGATCTGGTCGACCGTCACGTGATTTCGCTGGAGACTGCCCTCGCCGCCGCCAACGAGCCTGATAAATTCAAGACAGGGCGGCAGACCTGAGAAAGGAGGGCGGCTCCATGCCCGGATTCAACTATACGGCGATCGACCGAAACGGAAAGCGCGTCCGCTCCTCTCTGGATGCGTCGTCCATCGAGACCGCGAAAAGCTCCCTTCGCGGCGCCGGTTATACGATTTTAGACATTAAGGAGCAGACCACCCTCAACCGCGATATCGAGATCCCGTTCCTCGGCAACCCCAAGGCGAAGGACATGGCGGTGTTCTGCCGTCAGTTCGTCTCCATCCTGCGCGCGGGCGTTTCCGTTGCCTCCGTGCTCGCCATGCTGGGGCAGCAGACCAACAATAAAAAGCTCCGCGCCGCCATCCGCGAAATGCAGGCGGACGTGGAAAAGGGCGAAGCGCTTGCTACTTCCATGCGCCGCCATCCCAAGATCTTCCCCGCCATTCTGGTGAACATGGTGTCAGCGGGCGAGGCCTCCGGCAATCTGGAGGAATCCTTCCGCCAGATGGAGCTTTATTTCGAACGCAGCAAGCGCACCAAGGGCAAGGTGACCAGCGCCATGATCTACCCCTGCGTGCTGATCGTGGTCATGATCATCGTGCTGATCGTGATGATGACGAAGATCATCCCCAACTTCCTCAAAACCTTTGAGGATATGGACGCGGAGCTGCCAAAGATTACGCTCGGCGTGATGGCGGTCTGCGAATGGTTCAAGTCCTGGTGGTGGGTGCCGCTGCTGGTGCTGGCAGCGCTGATCGTGGGCGGCGTCCTGTTTCACAGGACCAACAAGGGCAAGCACTTTTTCGGCTGGCTCGCCCGCAAGACCCCCGTGGTGGGCAACCTGACGGTCAAGACCGCCTGCGCGACCTTCTGCCGCACGATGGAGGTGCTGATCGGCTCCGGCCTGACGCTGACGGACAGCATGGACCTCGCCGCCAGCAACATGGGCAACATCTACTATCTGGAGGCCATCCGCGACGCGCGCGCCCTGGTCGCCGAGGGTACCCCCCTGCGGGAGAGCCTCGTGCGGACGGGTATTTTTCCGCCCATGGTGTCGAATCTTGTCGGTGTGGGGGAGGAGACCGGCGACCTGCAAAGCATGATGGGCAAAGTGGCCGACTACTACGATGAAGAAGTAGATGAGGCCACCAAAAAGCTCCTGAACCTGATGGAGCCCGCCATCATCATCGTCATGGCGGTCTTTGTGGTCATCATCGTGCTGGCCATCTACCTGCCGATGATCAACATGACCAAGGCCTTCGACAAATACCTGTAGATCCGTATATCCAAGCCATGTCCCCTGGTGTGGGAGATAGGGGCCCGTGCCGCATGGCGATGATATAAAATCCGACGCAAAACAAAGAAAGGAAGAAAACTCATATGAAAAAGTTTGGTTCCAAGTCCGGTTTTACTCTCGTTGAGCTGATCGTCGTCATCGCGATCCTGGGCATCCTCGCCGGCATCGCCGTCCCCGCCTACTCCGGCTACATCAAGAAGGCCAATCAGGCTGCCGACTACACCCAGCTCGACGCCATCAAGACCGCTGTTGTCTTCGCTTCTACCGATGCGCAGCTTAAGACCAGCGATGAGTATAAGGACATCACGCAGATTACTGTTACCCCTGCGGCTAGCGGTTCTGGCGATGCTACCGTTGCGCTTGAGCCCTCTGGACTTTCTATTACGGCTGACGATATTAGACCTTATTACGATCTGAAGGATTTCAAGTTCAAGAGCGATACTTCTAAGGCAACGTGGTACGCAACGGAGGGTTCCGGCGAGGGTGGTCATCCTGCCGGTTGGGTGCTGACCCCGAAGTCCTAACCTTCCCCCCCCCCCCCCCCCCCGCATCATTCCCAGGCAATTTATATTGTCTCGTCCTCCCGTCCGGTATCCCTATCACCCGGACGGGCGGGGGAGACCCCTGAGCGAAAAGGAGATTTTTCCCATGACCTGTCTTTTGCTGCTGCTCTGGACGGCGCTGGGTCTGTGCGTCGGCAGCTTCTGCAACGTGCTGATCTTCCGCCTGCCGCGCGGAGAGGAGTTCGTGAAAACGCCGTCGCACTGCATGGCCTGCGGCCACCGCCTGCGCTGGTACGAGCTGATTCCCGTGGCAAGCTGGCTGGCGCAGGGGGGCAGGTGCCGCGCCTGCGGGGAGAAGATCTCCGCCCAGTACCCCGTGGTGGAGGCGCTGAACGGCGGGGCATGGCTGCTGGCGGCGTGGCTGTATCAGGCCGAGCCGCTGCGCGCGGTGCTGTATTCGCTGCTGTTCTCCCTGCTGACGGTCGTGGCGCTCATCGACTGGCGCACCTTCGAGATCCCCAACGGGGTGAACCTTGCGATCTTCCTGCTGGGCGCGGTGCAGCTTGCAGGCGATACCGCGCACTGGAAAACGTATCTCATCGGCATGTTCTCGGTGAGCCTTCTTTTCCTCCTGCTGTGGTTCGTGACGAAGGGCAGCGGCCTTGGCATGGGGGACGTCAAGCTGATGGCAGGGGCGGGACTGCTGCTGGGCTGGCAGCGCATCCTTCTTGCGATGATCCTCGGCAGCGTTTCCGGTGCGATCATCCATTCGGTCCGCATGAAACGCGGCGCGCCCCGCAAGCTGGCGTTCGGGCCGTATCTTGCCGCCGGGATCTGGGTCGCGGCGCTATGGGGCGACCGGCTCATCGGGGCGTACCTCGGTCTTTTTGGGCTGTAACACGGGAGAGAAACAGGGCAGGCGCAGACCTGTCCGCGAGAGAAAAACAAGAGCCTGTGGGAGGGGCAGAACCGTTCTTCGGGACGGCTGTGCCATTCCCACAGTCCGGGAGGGAACACTTATGAGCATGCAAAGGCTGAGCGGCAGGGCGCTGGTGGTGCAGATCACCGAGCGAGAGATCCGCATCGCCCAGATGACGCTGGGCAGCGACGCCATTTCCGAGCAGGTCATCCTGCCTACGCCGCCGAACGCGGTCGAGGACGGTCAGCTCGTGGGGCTGGACGCCCTGCGGGACGCGATGGAGCCGGTTCTGCGGCAGGGGCTGTTCCGCCGCTGCCGTAAGGTGGTCTTTTCGCTCTGCTCCACGCAGGTCATCAGCGAGAGCGTCACCGTCCCCGCGGTGAAAAAGCAGCAGCGCCTCGGTCAGATGCTGCTGGCGAACATGGACGAGTATTTCCCCATCGACCCGGGCGAGTATCAGCTCTCGTGGGAGAGCGTGGGCGTCGAGCAGCGCGAGGACGCGCGTCTTCTGCGCGTGCAGCTCTGGGCGGTGCCGCGCGCGATGCTGCAGCGCTACTATGCCCTTGCCAACAGCATGGGGCTGAGCGTTGCCGCCGTCGATTTCTGCGGTCACAGCCACGCCACCGCCGTGGACGCGGACTTTGCCCTGCCAAAGCACGCGAAGTCCTCCGCGGATACGGACGACGGCGTCTGCCTCTATATCAACGCCGAGAGCGAGCTGTTGCTGCTGACCTTCGTCTACAACGGGCAGGTGAAGCTGCAGCGCCTGCTGCAGCGGGGCTATTCCCAGCAGGACGACCTCAATGAGGCGGGCATCGTGCTCGACTACTTCTCCGCCATGCCCGGCCGCGCCCGCCTGACGAGCGCCGTGCTTTCCGGCGGTCAGGGGAAGGAGGCGGGGCTTGCCCCGGCGCTCGCGTCGCTGCTGAATGTCCCCGTCGAAATGGCGGAGACCGACTACGGCGCGCAGTGGCTGCTCTGTCAGGGCGCGGCGCTCACCGCCCTTGACTTCGGCGACCCGGAGCTGAACCACATCACCGGCGCGCGCGCACCCATCAACCGCGCGTGGCAGTACGGTCTTGTGTTCCTTGGCGGCGCGGCGCTGACGGCGTCCGTACTGCTGCTGCTGCTGACCTCCAAGCTGTCGTGGAGCACGGAGCTGGACGGTCTGCGCGCACAGCAGGACCGCCTGACGGCGCTTGCCCAGCAGAACGCGGGCTGCGCGGAGAACTACCACAACTATTCGAGTATGTACGACGCTTACAGCGCCGACTGGGACACCGTATTCGACTCCGTTCGGACATATAACGACAACCTTGAACTGGTGCTGGACGAGCTGGAGGCAAAGCTCCCCAAGAAGTCAACGGTGACCGCTCTGAGCACGACCGAGTTGTGTCTTGCGGCGCAGGTCGCCTTCCAGAGCAAGGAGGACGCCGCTTATTTCCTCGTGGCGCTGCGCGACGTGCCCTTCATGACCCTCAGCACCGTTTCCAGCCTGACCATCGGCCCGCGGGAAGCCTACTCCCCGGACAAAATGATCGCTGCGCTGTACGAGGAAGCGGAGAAGGAGTCCCCCGTGCCGAGCACGGAGGAAAGCGCAACGGATGGTACTGCGGAAAGCACAACGGATAGTACCGAGGAAAGCAGTACGGAAGAACCTCCCACCGAGGGCGGCTATTCCCTCGATGAGCTGTTCTCCAACGCTTCCAGCGGCAGCGTTGCCATCGACGGAAAAACGCTTCGGAATATGATCCCGCTGCTGAAAGCGGCGGGTGCCGATGACAGCACCATTGCAAAGATGGAGAATTATGCGGATGTGATGGAGCGTTTCGGCGTGACCATTACCCCGGATAACCTCGGCATCCTCTCCGGGATCCAGGGGCTGCTCCCCGGCGGCGGCACGACCAGCACGCCGGGCAGTTCCGGCAGCACAACGGTCGCGCCTACCACGCCCAGCACGCCGGGCAGTTCCGGCAGTACAACAGTCACGCCTGCCACGCCCAGCAGCGGCAGCACGTCCTCTGCTTCTGGCATTGAGTCTGTCGATATTGCAAAGCTGCGTCTCAGCCTGCAATACCTGAACTCCAACCAGCTGGATGCTCTGCAAGCCGTCTACGGGCCGGTGCAGGAAAAGACCTTCTCGCTGGATGACCTGCGCAAGCGCTCCAATACCACCCAGGAGAAGAACGCGATCCGGTCCCTGCTGCAAAACGATCCTGCCGCCATGTATCAGTTTTTCCTGCTGATGCGCGAGGATATCGCCCGTGAGGAAAAGGACCAGATCCTGTACGACAAGATCTTTGACGACATTTGGAAAAACGCCGATCAGCACCGCATGTTCTATGAGAGCGACGATGTGATGCTGAACAAATATCTGCCGAACCTGCTGAATATCCTGACTGACAACAAGACGAATGTCAACGCAACGATCGCGCTCATTCGGCAGAATCAGACGCTGAGTGGCAAGCTTGCGCTCCATCTTGCCAAGGAAATGGGCGAGATCAAAGAGGCCAATACCGCTCTGGATCTCGTGGCGCTCCAAAAGGAGATCAACAGCGGCGCGGCGTTCCAGCGGGATGCCGCCACTGTGGCCGCGGTCAACGCGCTGCTGCGGAAGAATCAGCAGACCTCCGGTACATCCGGCACCTCCGGCAACACGGGCATGGATGAAAACGATCTGCTGATGTGGATCCTGATGAATCAACTCAAAAATCAAACCGGCGGCTCAGGCATCCCGGATATCTTCAACACCGGCTCTTCTCAGACGCAGAAGCCTGCCGACAACCGCTATTACCTGACGGTCGTGCTGGCCTATGACGAGTCCTTGATCCAGGCGGAGCAGACGCGCAAGGGTCTGGACCGCGACGCCAAGGTTGAGAAAGTGGAGGTGGGCCAGTGAAAGTGATCGGTAGAAACTGGAAGGCTGTCCTGTCAGTCCTGCTCTTGTTGGTCGCCGTTCTGGTGTATGTTCTGGGCTACCGCCCCCGCAGTGAAGCTTACGTCATGGAGCGGGATCAGTTAAATGCTCAGATCACCGCGCTGCAAACCACCATCGTCGAAAACGAGAAGTACAAGGACGTGCAGGATCAGCTTGAGCCGGCAGAGGCCGCGATCGAGGAAAGCCGCGCCGCGCTTTATGAGAACTTCCCCGCGGATATGAAGGAAGAAGATCAGATCCTCTATCTGCTGTATCTGGAAAAAACGCTGGGGACCGGCAGTAAGGAGCTGGGCTACACCCAGAAACTGCACGATATTTTCCTTCAGCGCTTCGGAAGCGGCGGCGACATCGAGTTTTCTTTCGGTGAGATCACGCCGATGCAGGCCTTGAGCGATGGCGCACTCCTTGAGGGCTTGAACCTGACGGTGTACTATCACGCCTCCTATCAGGAGTTCAAGAACATGGTGCACGCGCTGGCAACGGATGAGCGCATTACCTCCATCCGGTATGCCACCTTCAACTACGACAGCGAAAAGAAGCTGCTGGACGGGCAGATGACCCTGACGCTGTATCTGATGCCGTCCGCTCAGAACACCTATGAGGAACCGGGCGTAACGCCGCCCGCGACCGGTAAGACAGACATTTTCAACTGACCCATTGGGAGAGACAAGGCATGAAAAAGATCGGGAAAGAGAGAACAGCGGGCTTTTCGCTGCTGGAGGTCGTCGTGGCGATCGCCATCATCGGCCTGATCTCCGCGCCCATCTGTTCCAGCCTGATTCTGGCAGGACGGATCAACGCCCACAGCCAGGCCGTAATGGAAGCCCATCTGAACGTCCGTACCGCCGTGGAGACCCTGATGAAGGACGGCGTTACGAAGGCAGATACCGCTTACCGCAAAAACGATTTCCCCAATGTGACGATCGAAACGGAGAAAGCCGACGGCAAACCCTATTATCGTGTCACGGTGAAGGATAATCACACGGAGCCGCTCGTTACGGTGAAAACGTATGTCCGCGCCGTGTCGCCGGAAGGCGGTGGCACATGAAGAAGCTCTGGAAAGACAACGGCGGTTACGCGCTGATCTATGTGCTCATCGTCGTTCTGGTGCTGTGCGCCGTCGCCGTGTCCGTCTGCACCGCGGCGCTGAAAAATTATCAGGCGCAGGAGCGCTCCATCCGCCAGACGCGGCAGCTCTATCAGGCGGAGGGCGAGATCGAAAAATTTGTGGCGCTGGCGGAGGACGTACATCTTTTAACGGATTCCGCTGAATATGACTCGCAAGACGAGGCGAAGAAAGCGGCAAAAGAGGCTTACCTTACATATCTCCAAGGTTTGCATAGCAAGGTCAGCGGCTGCACGTACGCCCCCCCTGATGCCACCGATACCGACAGCAATTCCTGCACCTTTAAGCTTACCTGTGAGAAGAACGCCGCCGTTCGCATCGAGACAAAGATCAAAATGAACCTCGAATACGAAGTAACCGAGAAAAAGGTGCAGGAGCAACAGCCCGACGGAAAATTCAAAGAGGTCATAAAGTACACCGCTAAGGTCAGCAAGGCGACGCACAGCTACAACACCTATACCATCACCCACTTGACAGCGGAAAAGGGGGGGACGAGCGAATGAAACGAAACAACAGCGGCTTTACCATGGTCGAGCTGCTGGTGACCGTCGCTGTCAGCTCCATCGTGCTGGCAGCCGCAGCGTCGCTGATGCTGCTCGGACTGCGGGTGCATCAAACGACGCAGAAAGAGGCGGGCGAGCAGCAGACCGTGCGCATCGTGCTCTCCGCGCTGGAGGATCTCTCCGCCAGCGGCAAGATCTACCGCGTGCAGCCGCTCTCCGACGGCTGGCAGCTACAGGGAAAGACCGCCGACGGCAAGTCCGGAGCGGTCCTGCTGCGCTACAAGAGCGGAAAGCTCACAAGCGGCACGAGCGGCGATCAGGTGCTGCTGGACAACCTGCGCGGCGCGCGGGTCGATCTGGACGGCAGCCTCGTGACCTTCACCTTCGCGACCGCGGCGCACAGCTACAGCACCTCCGTCTTCTGCCGCACCGGGATCGAGGGTGACAGCGTCGGCAAAGCGGAAGCGCAGAAAAAGCTGGATAAGCTGAAAAATCAGACCCTGCCGGTGTCCACTACATTGACCGAGGCGCAAAAGAAAGCGCGGTTCGAGTTTTTAAAGACGCTTGCCGGACAGCTCGACAGCAAGGGAGAGATCAAAAACACTGACACTTACTTCTCCAAATGGTACATCGGCGGATACGAGGGTCACCCCGGCTGGAACCAATACACCCCTTGGTGCGCCTGCTTCCTCTCGTGGGGAGCGGCGCAGCAGCCCAATGAGACCTTCGACGGCAATCCGCCCAGATTCGCAGACGTGGACGAAGGCATGGCGAGTTTCCAGAATGGCAAGTGGCGCAACCCCAATGACGCCAACAATATGCCCATCCCCGGCGACTACGTCTTTTTTGACTGGGACAGGGACAGCGACCCCGACCACGTCGGCGCGGTGCTGTGCGTGGATGAGAACGGTTACCTTTACACCATCGAGGGCAACAGCAGCGGCAGGGTCGCCCTCAACTGCTACCCGAAGAACGATCCGCGCATCATGGGCTACGGCGTGCTGGACTGGAAAACGCAAGGGGAAACCACAGAGTAATCATCTGTTCATATAATTCTCAAAAAGAAAACAAATATATTGAGGAGGAAACAACATGAAAAAGCAAGTGGGAAACAAGCTGCGCGGCAGCGCAGGCTTTACGCTGGTAGAGCTTATTGTGGTCATCGCGATCATCGGCATTTTAGCCGGCATCGGCACGGTGGGCTACGGCGGCTACATTAAGCGCACCAACGAGGGTCTGGACGAGACTCTGTATCGCGACATCATCTACGCCGGCGAGATCGGTCAGTATGCAAACCCCGGCGTGACAGGCAGCGTGAAAGTCAGCAAGACGGACGCTCCCGTTATTTCTGCCAGTAGTGAAAGCGATAAGGCTGTCGTTGAGCAGTGGTTGAAAAACGCCTTCGGCGAGGGCTGGGAAAATACGGTGAAGTACCGCACGGACAAGTACGCGGGCAAAACCAAATACAACAATATCTCCCTGCCTATCACGGTGGTCAAACTGAGTGAGGCAAATCAGGAAAATCTCGAAAAATTCACGCAGTCCAATCTGAGCGGACACGAGGAGGAATTGGCAAATACCGCCAACAACCTTTCTAACTTGTTTAACACCGAGTTTCTCAAAGATGTCAAAGGGAAAGCCGCGGTGGATAAGCTGAAAGGATATATGAGCGATAGCGATTTTACGCAGTTCGAGGAGCTTCTGAAGACAAAGACAGGAAAAAAGAACCTCAATGATCTCACAAACACGGAGATCGCCAATGCTACCGTCCTTTATGTCGCCTCCAAGGCGAAGGATATGAATGCGGCAGACGTTCTGGAGACGTTAAACAGCGGAAGTGGTAATAATGTCCACGGCGTTATTACCAAGTACGGCATGCTGCCCACGGCTGCCCTGATGTACGGTACGATGGTCGGCTACGCAAAGTCTAACGATGTTAAAGACCCCGAATTCAAGACCGCAATGCAAACGCCTCCCAAGGGAATCAATGATGTTATGAAACTGCTCGGTCAGATGACAAAAGATAAAGGCTTCACCGACTATATGAAATCCGATACAAAGGGTGCCGCCGCGGATATGGACGGCTTCCTCGGCGCGATGAAGATCATCAGTGATTATGATGTCCGATTCGACATTGCCGAAAACGATGCATTCAATAACAAGGATACGCTTACCCTGCTGCAGGCAGTTTTGAATTCCAAGAAGTAAAGATGGGTCTGGTCACATGGCTGTCTGACCACAGCCTTGCCGTGCTCCTCACGGTCAGCGCCGCGTTCACCTATTGGTGGCTGTGGCGCTGCCGCGAGCGGCTGCGGTTGGAGCACCGCCTTGCGGCGCTTGCGCTTGCGGCGGGGCATATCTTCATCGGGCTATTCAGCGTCAAGGCCTTTGCGGTGCTTGAGGCGTTTGATATGGGCGCGATGGGTAATATGAGCCTGTTCGGCGCGGTGTTCTTCATGCCCCTCGTCTACTGGGCGTTCGCAAAGCTCAGCGGGCGCAGCGCGGCGGATGTATTCGATGTGTTCACCGTTTGCCTTGTATTCACGCTGATGTGCGCCCGCCTGAACTGCATTTTTTCAGGCTGCTGTCTGGGGGCGCACATCCCCATCGAGGGGCTGACGCATCTGCGCTTCCCCACGCGCGAGATGGAGCTGCTCTTCTATGTCATCCTGCTCTCGCGCCTGTGGCGCAAGGTGCTCTCCGGCAGCGCGCGGGGCATGATCTACCCCATCTATATGATTACCTACGGCATTTTCCGCTTCGTGACCGAGACGCTCCGCGTCTCGAATCGAACGGACAGCATCCTGCACATCTCCCACCTCTGGGCACTGCTGTCGCTGGGGATCGGCATGAGCATTTACGGCGAATTACAAAAGAAAGAGAAAAAAACTGGAGGACGACGGAATGGTTAAACGAATCAGCAGGCGCTTTGTGTCGCTGCTCCTGACGTTTGTCACAATACTCACGCTGCTGCCGACGATGACGCTGCCGGCGCTGGCGGCGACCAGCGGAGACGTGACCGGTTTAACCGATTCGAATATCGGTTTGAGCTTTAGCGGTGACGCAGACGACGCGTGGATCGCCAACGGCACGACGATCATAGGCTCCGCTACCAGCACAGGTGGATGTAGCGGTAAGGACTACGACTCCACGCTGGAAATTAAAAATAAGAAGTCGACAACAGCAACCCTTTCCTTTGACTACTCTATTGAGCAGAACAGCGGAACAATTCGGGTGGCTGGTACAGAGGTTTCTTCGGGTGCCAGTTTTACCAAGGAACTGGCGGCAAACGCGAGCGTTAAAGTATACATCAAGTCTGGCAGCACGACAGCTACAAAAATTACCATGACCAATGTAACGCTGGTCTCTGATGTAACGGCGACTGCTACCTTTGTGCCTGCCGAAAATGGTATCTACACCGTGGACGGCAAGGCAGTTACCGAGGAGTACAGCAATACTCAGAGTTCTATGACTGCTTATCAGGTAGCGGCGACCCCGGCAGATGGTTATCAGTTCCTTGGCTGGTACAATCTGACCACCGGCAAGTGCATAGCAACTGCCGTAAGCACAGCGCTGAATATTGAAAGCGACTGCACCATTACAGCAAAATTTGCAAGCGAAGCCGCAGCACTCTTTGAGACCGGCGGCCAGCGGTTTGCAGACCTGAACGAGGCGGTTTCCTATGCGCAGAAAAACCGTCAGTCCAAGATTACCTTGGCGACCGATGGTTCTATCAGCGGTACCTATACCATTCCGGCTGGAATCACGCTGTTGATCCCCTTCGACGCGGCAGGGACACTGTATACGGATGCTCCTGCGGCAATTCGGACGACTCCGGCGTCTAAGGCATTCCGGACACTGACGATGAGCGAAGGCACGTCCATTACCGTCAATGGCGCCATCAGCCTAGGCGGCAGGTATTTTGCCGCTGGCGGCGGTCAGCAGGGACGTCCCGTTGGCGATTACGGCTATATCAAAATGGCTGACAACAGCTCCATCACGGTCAAGAACGGTGGTAATCTGTACGCTTGGGGCTTTATCTCCGGCAGCGGCTCTGTTCTGGCGGAATCCGGCGCTACGGTGTACGAATTCTATCAGATTGCAGACTTCCGCGGCGGCGGCGCATCTTCCAATATGCACCACGAGGTGTTCCCATTTTCGCAGTACTTCGTACAAAACATCGAAGTTCCCTTGACGTTGAATGCCGGCGCCAACGAACAGGTTTATAGCGGCGTTTATGCAATGAGCACCACATATACCACCCCCATCAATTTCATTGGTAACAATGGTATGTTCAAAGTGGAATCCGGTAGCTTTACTAAGGATTACGATGAAAAGACGGATCGTCTTGTATTCACAGTAAACGGCGAAGCGGCATTGAACACGTTGTCGCTAAAGCTTGCAGGCATGAGCGTTAACTCTGCAAGCTACGTATTGCCAATCACCAACAACATTACTATCAATATCCAGACCGGAAATGTGACGATCAATCAGGATGCGGCTCTGTTGGCGGGCGTTGAGGTCAATATTGCCGAGGGCGCTGGCCTGACGGTTGCAGACGGGAAGAATATCTATTTCTATGACAGCGATGAGTGGAACTCCGACAACTTCGTCTGGGGCCCCTGCAAGTTTAAGTCGGTGGCATATGCGCCTGGCAAGGCATATAACCGTTCTAACAACGATTTGGTCGATGCCAAGATGGATGTAAACGGCAGTGTAACGGCTATTGGCGCCATCTACACTACCAAAGGCGGCGCTGACATTTGCAGCAGCAACAAAACCGGTAAATATGTGCAGCAGAGAACGCCCGGTGGGGAAACCGCAACCTATCAATATAATGCGAACGGCAATAATGCGGTGACTATCCCCATCACCGCCGCCAAGCTGAAAAACGCCGACGGCAAATACACCGAAACCGCAAAAGCCAGCGCCGGCCAAACCATCCCCTACTGCACCTGCCCGACCTGCGGCAAAGGCAAATGGTTGAAGGATTTCGCGGAGATCGTCAAGAATGACGGCACGCGGACGGACTATCCAACCCTGCAAAAAGCCGTGACTGAATTCCCGCAAGACAGCAACGGCAACACTTACATCAAAATGCTGCACAGCACCACCGAGGATATCCCCACCGAGAATATCACCACTGACAAGGATCTCTATCTCGACCTGAACGGCCGCACGGTGAAGGGCACTATCACGGTAACGAACGGCCATAAGCTTTACGGCATGGACAGCCCTGCGAAGGTGGACTATACTACCGCCCCGAGCGGCAAGATCGTCGGCACGGTGAAGGGCTGCGCCCCGACCTACCAGACGCCGACGGAGAATGAGGAATACGATCGCTATGTTGCCATTCAGGGGACGGAGGCAGATGGTAACACCCCGAATCTGTCCTTCCACCATTTCAACATCTCTGTCAGCGGCTACCGCTTCGAGTTGGCCACCGGCGGCACGCCGCAGTGCGCGCTGTTCTTCATCGGCAAGTTCCAGGGCGACAAAGCCGCAAAGGATTACCTGACGTCTCTGGGCTTTACCCTGAAGGATGAAAATGGCAATCAGCTCGGCGAAGACAATTATAAGTTTACTGCCGGTACGGTCTTTCCCCCTATGCCCAAGGAGGGAGAGGCGAGCGATAGCGAAGTCGTTTGCAGTGGTGACGCCTATCTCTTCGAGGCATACCTGAAGCGTTCCTTCGACAAGGCGAAACCCGATGGCTACACTAAGAATATCTCCGCAACCGCGCAGGCAACGTTCCAAAACGACGGAACGCAGCAGAGTGATCCGCGAAATCTGAGCTTCGAGGACGCTTGGAAGAACGCCGAGGGACTCGATGAGACGCAGCAGGCGATTCTCGACAAATTCCTGAAAGAGCTGGGCATCACCAAACAAGCGGAGTAAACTAAGCATGATGAATAACGTAAAAAAAACTTATATCGCTCCGGCTGCCGAGTTGATCCTGCTTGCGCCGCTGGAAGCGCTGGCCGCTCCGAGCATATCGACTGAGGACGAGGTTGCCTTGAAGAATTGGGGCTACAAGGGCGTCGTTAAAAACGCCAGCGTCACGAGCAAGCGCACCTACTGGGGTGAGAACGGAAAGATCTCCAAAAAGTGATGCGTTACCGAATCGCTGATCTGATCGTTGAAATGTCCCCCAAGGGACGCACGGCTGCCCAGGCGGAGGTCTATCGGACCTCCGCCCGGGGCGGCGCGGCGGATATCACCATCCGCGTGGGCGGCGCGGAGGCGCTGTCGCTCTGTCCCGAGCTGGAAACGGAGGACCTTGCGGAGTACATCGCCACAGGCGACTGCTTTGCCGTGGGGCTTCTGTCCCACGAGGGGATGATGCTCCACGCCTCGGCGGTGGAATACGGCGGACAGGCCGTGTGCTTTTCCGCGCCGCCGGGCACGGGGAAATCCACCCACACGGAAAAATGGGTGCGCCTGTTCGGCGCGTCCATTCTGAATGACGACAAGCCCGCCCTGCGCCGTTACGACGGCGTATGGCAGGTCTATGGCACGCCATGGTGCGGCAAGGAGGCGCTGCATCAGAACCGCAGCGCGCCCCTGCGCGCGATCTGCTTCCTCTTTCAGGGGGAGGAAAACGCTTTACAGCCGCTCACTCCGGCGGAGGCTTTACCTCTGCTGCTGAGTCAGACCCCCTTCCGTCTGCATCGGGAGGATATGGATCGGCTGCTTGTCGCGGCAGACCGTCTTCTGCGGGAGACGAACGTGTTCCGACTGATTTGCCGGAATGACGACAGCGCCGCCTATTTTGTCCGGGAGAAACTGTTCCCGGATCAAGCCAAAGCCATCGATTGACAGGAGGCAGCACACAAACGCCGTGCTGCCCGCTGCCAGTGGACGGAAGCGGCACAAAGAGTACCGACTGATCTGCGGCTTTTTGTGCCGCCTTTAGACTATTCAGGCGGTTTTTCGCCAAAAGGGGCGAAAGCGCCCCGCTCAAGATCTGTCCAAACGCAGACAGAAAGGGAAATACAACCATGAACGAATCCAACATCAACCGCTCCAGCGACATTCTGGAGATCGACCTCTGGAAGCTGCTGCTGCTTTACCTCAGGCGGTGGCGGCTGATCCTGCTGTGCGCACTTGCCGCCGCGGCGATCTCCCTGATCTACACCGCCAATTTCATTACGCCGCTGTATCGCGCCAACGTCACCATCTACGTCAACAACGTGAAGGCGAATCAGCAGGTAGATTATATCAGCGCAGCCAACCTTGCGACCTCCCAGCAGCTCGTCAACACCTATGTCAACATCATCCGCAGCGATACCGTGCTGGAAAAGGTCGTCAAGAGCGCGAGGCTCGATTGCTCGGCAGCGGAGATCCGCGACATGATGACGACGGCGCAGGTGGATGAGACCGAGCTGTTCTCAGTATACATCTCCCACCCCGATCCGGAGATGGCGGCGAAGATCGCCAACGCGGTGGCGACCGTCGCCCCCGGCGAGATCGAGGAATTCGTCGAAGGCAGCTCCACCAAGATCATCGACCATGCCAAGGTGCCCACGAGCCGCTACACCCCAAGCTATCAGAAAAATACCCTTTTGGGCTGCGCGGTGGGTCTGCTTCTCGCGGTCATCTATGTGACGCTGTTGTATCTGATGGACGTTCGCATCAAGAACGAGGAAGACCTGACGCAGCTTTTCGATCTTCCCATGCTGGGGCAGATCCCCTCCTTTGCGGAGAATGAGCGGAAAAAGGCAGGTCTCAGCGCACAAAAAGCCGATGAGCACGGCGGAGAGAGGTAAGGCGACATGAAAAAGAAGCATTTTTCTCTTCTGCGGAGATCCCGGCGGCACGACGCGCCGGATACTGCCGCGATCATGGAAGTGGAGCGGAAAAACATCCTCTCGGAAAAGAGCGATTTTTTCATCCGCGAGTCCTATAAGACCCTGCGGACCAACGTGACCTTTTCCCTGGCGGACGAGGCGGCGTGCAAGGTCCTGATCGTGACCTCCGCCATGCAATCCGAAGGAAAGAGCATCACCGCACTCAACCTTGCCATCTCCTATGCGGAGATGAAGCAGCGCGTCCTTCTGATCGACTGTGACCTGCGCCGTCCCAAGCTGGCGCGTCTGCTGTCCGCGAAGGAAAAGGTAGGACTGAGCAACCTGCTTATCCAGCCGGAGCTGCTTGGAAAGGCCATCCATGATTCCGGCATTGAGGATCTTGATGTCATTTTTGCCGGCGACGTGCCGCCCAACCCGTCGGAACTGCTCGGTTCCTCCCGCATGAAAGCGCTGCTTGACAGCTTGCAGAAAAACTACGATTACATCATTCTCGATACGTCTCCCGTCAATCTGGTGACGGATGCCTGCGTTCTGGTGCCTGAGAGCAGCGGCGTGCTGTTCGTGGTACGCGCGGGTCTTTCCGAGCGCGGGAGCGTCCTGCGCGCGGTGGAGCAGTTAGAGCGCTCCCACGCGAAGATCCTCGGCTTTGTTCTCAACGAGGTGACGAGGGAGAGCGAATACTACGGATATCGGAAATACGGCTATCGACGCCACCGCTACGGCTACGGACGCGGCTATGGCTACGGCTATGGGCACGGCTACGGTTACGGATACGGACAGGAGAAGCCGGACAGCGGGGAACGGAGCATCCCATGACCGATCTTCACACCCATATTCTGCCCCGCATGGACGATGGCGCGCCGGACACGGCAGCCAGTCTTGCAATGCTCCGCATGGAGGCAGCGCAGGGCGTTACGGGTGTAGCGCTCACCCCCCATTTTCATCGGGACAGGGAGAGCATAGAGCAGTTTCTCGCGCGTCGGCAAGCCGCTTGGGAGCATCTTTCCGCAGCGATGGAGAAAACCGCCGAACCTTTTCCTGACCTTGTGTTGGGTGCAGAGGTGGCATGGATGCCAAATATGAACCATTGGGACGATCTTGAGGCACTGTGTCTCGGTTCGAGCCGTTATTTGCTGCTGGAACTGCCCTTCACCCCTTGGAGCGGCAGCATGATCGACCAGCTTTACTCTCTGGCGGCACAGAGCGGCGTTACGCCGGTGCTGGCGCATCTGGAGCGGTATCTGGGGCAGCAGAAGAAAGAGCACATACAGGAATTGTATCGCCTGAACGTCCCCATCCAACTCAGCGCCGGGTGCCTGCTGCATCCCATGGCGCGGTGGAAACTCCTTCGGCTGCTGGGGGAGGGGCAAGCATTTTTCCTTGCGTCCGACTGTCACGGCACGCAGCAGCGCGCGCCCGATCTCGGCCCTGCCGCGGACGCTGCCAAAAAACGCCTGACGGAGGATGCGCTCAAAGCGCTCCTTTGCCGCAGCGACGCGATTTTCACCGCAGCGCGCGCAGAACAGGAGAGGGAATATGCGAAGAAATGAGAATTTCATCCTGCGCCGGGTCGCAGATATGTCGGTCATCGTCCCCCTAGGGGCGGCTGCCGAAGCGTTTCCGGGAATGATCTCCGTAAACGAGACCGGCGCATTTTTATGGGACCTTTTGGAACAGGAACAGACGCTCCAGAGCCTTGGAGACGCCTTATGCGCCGTGTATTCGGTCGAACGGGAGCAGGCGGAGGCAGACGCAGCCGCCTTTCTTGACAAGCTGAGACCCGTCGGCGCGGTGGACGGTCTGTAAGATGGAGGTCAGACATATCCCCATGGCGCAGCTGCGCGAACTGCTCGATGAGCAGCTCGCGCACGGAGAAGCGCTCCTTCCGGTAACAGGAAACAGTATGTGGCCGCTTCTTGCCGGCGGGCGGGACATGGTGCGTCTCACGCGGCTCGATCGCCGCGTGCAACCGGGCGATATCGCCCTCTATCAGAAGGCGGACGGCAGCTATATCCTGCACCGGGTCATCCGCCTGAGCGCGTCCAGCGTCTGCCTTTGCTGCGGCGACGCGCAGTGGGAAGGGGAGCAGGTCGATGAGGCGCAGATCATTGCGTACGTCACCGCCTTTCGCCGCAAGGGACGCTGGCGGGAAACCGCCCTGTCCCGCCCCTATCGGCTTTATGAACACTTCTGGGTCCATACCTTTCCCGCCCGTCGCCCCTTGCTGAGGCTGCTGCGATTCCTTCAGCGGGCACGGAGGGGACTGATACGCGGGAGAAGATGAGATGAGTCAGTCGAAGAAAAAGGCGGCGGGCGCGTACAAAACGCCGCTCACGCTGCTGTATGCAGGCATCGCCGCGCAGGCGTTCGGCATCGCGGCGCTTGCCCTGGTGAGCCGCCGGGTGCTGGACGAGGGCGGCAGGACATGGGGGGGCGCGCTGCTCTTTCTGGCGCTGGCTCTCCCGCTGCTCGACGGCGGGCTTGACCTGCTTTCCGGCAGGACGGTCGACCGCGCGGCGGTATCGCTGCGGCGCGACACGCTTGATACGCTTTTGAGCAGGGATGCGGAGGCATACAGCCGCTACCACAGCGGGCAGGTCTTCAGCCGCCTGACGCAGGACGCTTACACCGTCTGCGAATGGCAGGTCGTCGGCCGCCCCCAGGTGGCGGGGCAGCTCATCCGACTGCTTTGCGCCGCATCCGCGCTGTTTTTCGTCAATATCCCCCTTGCCCTTGCGGTCGTAGGCGCGGGCGCGCTGGCGATCGCCGGCGGGCGGCTGCTGCGAAAGTATCTGACGCGGCGGCATCTGCGCGTGCGTCAGGCGGAGGAAGGTCTGACGGGCTGCACGCAGGAGATCCTGGAGCATACGGAGCTTCTGCGCAGCATGACGGCGGGGGAGGAGGCTGTCCGCCGCTTTGAAGGACGGCAGAAGGAGTGGCTGCGCGAGCGCAAGCGCCTGCGCGTCTTCTCAACGGGGGTCGGAACCGGGTTTTCCGCCGTATTGCAGCTTGGATACGCCGTTCTTCTTGTCTGGGGCGGCATCGCCATTCGGGAAGAAAGGCTCTCCTTCGGCGACCTTGCAGCGCTGTTGCAGCTCCTTGCGATGTTCCAAAGCCCGCTCACGGGCTTGTCGGGCGTTCAGTCCCGGCTGGCTGCCGTCCGCGCGGCGGAGGCGCGGCTGGATGAGCTGTATTCCCTGCCCGGGGAGGCGTCGGGACAAGCGGCGGCGGCGGACGACGTCTTTCGCGCCATCGTATTTGAAAATGTCACCTTTTCCTATGAGGGCGAGGAACAGCCTGTTCTGCGGAATTTTTCCGCGCGGCTGCCGCTCGATCGCTGGACCTGCCTCACGGGAATATCCGGGAGCGGAAAAAGCACGCTATTTCGCCTTATTCTGGGGCTGTACCACCCGCAGCAGGGCCGGGTATACCTTGAAACCGAGCGGGGGGAGCTCCCTTGCTCCGCTGCCGTGCGGGGACTGTTCGGCTATGTCCCACAGACGCCCTGGCTCTTTTCCGGCAGTATTCGCGAAAATCTGCTGCTGGCAAAGCCCGAGGCGGATGACGCCGCCCTTTGGGAGGTGTTGGATCGGGCGCAATGCGGCTTTGTCCGCGACCTGCCCGACCGCCTTGAAACCGTCCTGAGCGAAGAGGGGGGCGGTCTTTCCGCGGGACAGCGCCAGCGCCTTGCCATCGCCCGCGCGATGCTTTCCGCCCCGCGCTTTTTGCTGCTTGACGAGATCACCTCGGCGCTGGACGAGGATACGGAGGCACGGCTGCTGACAGAGCTGACGGGCGCGTATCCGGCGGCGGTATTCGCCACCCATCACAGCGCCCTGCCGGGAAAACTGCACAGCGAGACGCTGCATCTTGAGGGCATTGTCTGAAAAAGTAGAAACGTGATTCTTACAACTTATTATACAATGGAGGATGAAAATGAACATGAAACGGAACATTGCGAGAACGCTGGCACTGATGCTGGTGCTGTGCACGCTGCTGTCGCAGACCGCGCTGGCAGCCACGACCTATTATGTCGATGTGACCATCACCGGTCCCGATGCCGACGGCGTGGAGCGGACGCTCAGCGCCTCCTCCAGCCGGTATGGCACGATGAGCACGCCCCTTGCATCGGAGCTTGCCTCCGTCGTCGACAGCAAATACGGCGAATTGGAGACTGTTTTTGCCGGGACCGGCCTCAGAACCATCGTGGATACGGGCGCCGAGGCGTTCCGGCAGGGCGAGAGCGCGTGGAATGCGTACGTTGAGAAGTATTATGACAGCGTGGACAGCTCCTTCAAGGATACGCTCAAGAGCCTTTCCTCCACCTTCGCAAACCTCACGGTCGACCGCGTCAACCGCGTGACCTACCGGGACAACGGCCGCCTCTATACCGTGACCGTGACGCTCAAGGGCTACACCACCGGCTCCAGCAGCAGCGGCAATACGCCCGTCGCTCCCGACGGCCACAAGATCGTTATGGAGCCTGTGCCGAACAACACGCTGCGCGCGGACAAGAATACCCTGCCCAAGGGTGAGACCGCCGTCATCCGGGACAGCGCCGCGTCGAACGGCTATGTCCTCTCCGATCTGGCGGTCAAGGATGTGAGCGGCAACGACATTCCCGTGAGCAAGCAGTCTGACGGCGTCTACGCCTTCACCATGCCCGAAAGCAGCGTGTCCGTTCGCGCCATGATGGTCGCCGACCCCGATATGACCGGCATCTCCAAGCAGCTGAACACCGATCAGAATATCTCCTATATGCAGGGCATGGCGGACGGCAGGTTCTATCCCGCAAGCTCCGTTACCCGCGGACAGGTGGCGCAGATCTTCTACCGCCTGCTGAAGGAGCAGAAGGTTTCCTCCAAATCCACCTTTACGGACGTCCCCGACACGCTCTGGTGCGCCGAGGCGGTGAATGCCCTTGCCTCTCTTGGCATCGTGGAGGGCGTCGGCAACGGCAAGTTTGCCCCGAATCAGTCCATCACCCGCGCCGAGTTTGTCACCATCTGCGCCCGCTTCACCCAGGTCTCCGCGAGCGGAGAGACCTTTACCGACGTGCCCGCCAGCCACTGGGCGTTTGACGCCATTTCTACGGCGGCGTCCTTCGGCTGGGTCAACGGCGTCGGCAACGGGCAGTTTGCCCCCAATCAGCACATCACCCGCGCGCAGGCAGCCGTTCTGCTGAACCGTCTGCTGGGCCGCTGCATGGCAGGTCAGTCTTACGAGAATGCCCGCCAGTACCCGGATGTCCCCCAGACCCATTGGGCGTGGAAGAACATCTGCGAGGCGTCTGACGGCGTCGCCCTCCGCTGAGCGGAGAATTCAAAAGAGTACGGTAAAAGGCAGTGGAGGGACTGCCTTTTACCATAGATCCATGGGGGCATAGTATGAAAACGATTCAAAAAAGCGTACCCGTCCAGACGGTGCTCTTCCTCCTGATGGACGCCATTTTCATCATTGTGGCGGGCGGTCTTGCGCTGCTGGTGCGCTTCGACTTCGACTTTGAGCAGGTGCCTTCCGGATATCTTGAGCCGTGGTTTCGTGCTCTGCCCGTTCAGTTTCTGGTCACGGCGGCGGTCTTCTGGCCGCGCCGGATGTACCGCTACCTCTGGCGCTACGTCAGCGCCCATGATGTCGCCGAGATGGTGATATCCGTCGTCCTCGCCTATTGCGCGTTCCATGTGCCAGCGGCGCTTTTCGGCTATCACCAGCCGAGGAGCGTGCTCTTCATGGAGCTTTTGTTCCAGCTGTTCCTGCTGGTGGGCGGGCGCTGCACCTTCCGCTTTCTGCGGATGTTCGCAAGCTCCGCCCGTCAGGCAAGGCAGGAGGAGGGCGAGCGCGTCATGCTCATCGGCGCGGGCGAGGCGGGGCGAATGCTCCTGCGGGAGATCTCCGTCACGCCGCAGCTAAAAAGCCATGTCTGCTGCATCATCGACGACGACAAGAGCAAGCAGGGCAAGTACATCGGGAACGTGCCCATCGTCGGCGGGCGGGAGAAGATCCCCGAGATGGTCAAAAAGGAGCGGATCACACAGATCGTCCTTGCCATCCCCGCAGCGTCTGCCAAGGATAAGAAAGAGATCCTGAACATCTGCCAGAAAACGAGCTGCCGTGTACGGAGCCTGCCGGGAATTTACCAGCTGGTAAACGGCGAGGTGAGCATGGCGGCGGTGAAGGATGTGCAGGTGGAAGATCTCCTTGGCAGAGAGCCGGTCAAGCTGGATACGACGGCCCTGCTGAATTTCCTGCAAGGGCAAACCGTGCTGGTGACCGGCGGCGGCGGTTCCATCGGCAGCGAGCTTTGCCGTCAGATCGCCAAATATCAACCCAAGCAGCTCATCATTCTGGATATTTACGAGAACAACGCTTATGATATCCAGCAGGAGCTGCGGCGTGTATGGGGCGATCGGCTGAACCTGCGGGTGGAGATCGCCTCCGTGCGAGATAAGGAAAAAGTTTACAGTCTGTTTCGGATATATCGCCCCGACATCGTGCTCCATGCGGCGGCCCACAAGCATGTCCCGCTGATGGAGGAATGCCCAGAGGAGGCCATCAAGAATAACATTTTCGGCACATATCATGTGGTGCGGGCGGCGGAGAAGTTCGGCGTCAAAAAGTTTGTCATGATCTCCACGGATAAGGCTGTGAATCCCACCAACTTCATGGGCGCGACCAAGCGCTTCTGCGAGATGATCCTGCAAAGCAGGACGGACAGCCCCACGGAATTCTGCGCAGTGCGGTTTGGCAATGTGCTTGGTTCCAATGGCTCTGTTGTGCCCCTTTTCAAAAAGCAGATCCAGGAGGGCGGCCCCGTCACCATCACGGATAGGCGCATCATCCGCTACTTTATGACCATTCCTGAGGCTGCCCAGCTGGTGCTCGAGGCGGGCGCTATGGCAAAGCGGAACGAGATCTTCGTTCTGGACATGGGCGAGCCGGTGAAGATCCTGGAACTGGCGGAAAACCTCATCCGCCTGTCCGGACTGGAGCTGGATAAGGATATCACCATTCAGGAGATCGGCCTGCGCCCCGGCGAAAAGCTCTATGAGGAGCTGCTGATGCGCAGCGAAACGCTCTCCAAAACAAGCAATGAGAAGATCTTCATTGAGCAGCAGCAAGAGATTTCAAAGGCCGTCATCATGGACGACCTGCTGCGGCTGGATGAAGCCGTCACCCGCGACATACCGCCTCAGGATCTGATCACCATGCTGCGGGAGATGGTCCCGACATATACTTCCCCGGAGGAGATCAACGGTCGAGCAACGGCAGAAGTCTCATAACAGGCGTTGGAACTGGTGGATGAGGAAAATGGACCTCAAAAAAGTGGAGGAAACGGCTTGAAACGGCGTAAAACCATTCTCTGCACCATTCTTGTACTGCTGGCGGTATCGCTGGCGGGGCTTTTCTGGTGGCAGCGCGATAACTTAAAAGCGATCCATGCCGCGACGCAGCAAACATCGGCCGAGCTGGAGGAAAAGCTGGAGGAGAACCAGCAGATGATCCAAGAGGCAGTGAAAGCGGCAGGCGAGGTCACGGTAGGGGAGATCTCGGAAGAAGATCGTCAGGCTTTCCGGGACGGCTCCATGACCCAGGAGGAGCTTGTGGAGCGCCTGACGAACGGCGGGGAAGGGGAGCCGCGCGAGGAACCCGCCAGCACGAGCCGTCCGGAAAGCGGCGGAAAGACGGACGCGCCGGTCGCGAAGACCGACACGCCGGCTGTGAGCGAGAAGAGCGAACAAAGCGCGGAAAGCGCCTATCAAAAAGAGCTGTCGGCGCTCATCGCCAAGGTCTATGTCCTGCGTGAGGAGTACACGCTGGCGCTGGACACGATGTATGCCGACGCAAAGGCGGAGTATTTGGCACTCCCGGCGGAAAAGCGGACAAAGACACACCTCCTGAAAATGGCGAGGGGCTATCTTTCCAGAGCATCCGCTCTCGAAAAAGAGTGCGACGGGAAGATGGATGAGATCGTCCGCGCCATGGAGAAATTGCTCAGGGAAAACGACGGTGATCTTGGGCTTGTAGACACCGTTGTCTATACCTATGCCAACGAAAAGAGTCTGAAAAAGTCCTGGTATATGTCAAAGTTAGAGCAGAAGGGATTGCTTTGAGCAAAAAACGCGAAATCGGCAAGAAACAAACGGAAAAGAGAGGAACATGAGCCATGACGATATTGGTGACGGGCGGTACGGGTTTTATTGGGAGCCACACGGTGGTGGAACTTCTGAATGCCGGCTATGACGTTGTCATTGCCGACAATCTGTGCAATTCTAAGATTGAAGTGATCGACCGCATCCAGAAGATAACGAACAAACGGCCTGCTTTCTATCAGATCGACCTGTTGGACAGCGCCGCGCTTGAAAAGGTCTTTGCGGAGAACCGTCTGGACGCCGTGATCCACTTTGCGGGCTTAAAATCCGTCGCGGAGTCCGTTGAAGACCCCGGAAGATATCTCGACACCAACCTGACGTCTACCTTCCATCTTCTCAACGCAATGGAAAAGCATCAGGTGTACAAGCTGGTGTTCTCCTCCTCGGCAACGGTGTACGGCACGCCCGAGACCATGCCGAACCGCGAGAGCGATGTTGTCGGCAAGGTCTGCTGCCCGTATGGGTTCAGCAAGTATCTCAACGAGCTGCTCCTGCATGATTTCGCGCGGCAGCGCGACAACTTCCGCTTTGCCTCTCTGCGCTACTTCAACCCCGTCGGCGCACATCCCTCCGGGCTCATCGGCGAGGACTGCGGTCAGAAGGCCCCCAACAACCTTGCCCCCTACATCACCCGCACCCTGCTCGGGCAGTTCCCGTATCTGAGCGTTTACGGCGATCAATACGATACCGCGGACGGAACGGGGGTCCGCGACTACATCCACGTTGTCGATCTGGCAAAGGGGCACATTGCGGCGCTGAACTATCTTGAAAAAACGGACAGCAAATATGACGTTTTCAATCTGGGGACGGGCAAGGGAACGACCGTGCTGCAGCTGGTGTCCGCGTTTGAAGAGGCATCGGGCAGGAAGGTGCCTTACCGCATCGTCGGCCCGCGCGCGGGCGACGTGCCCCTGAGCTTTGCCGCCGTCGAAAAGGCAAAGAACATCCTTGGCTGGACGGCGGAATATGACTATAAGGACTGTGCCAGAGACTCCTGGAACTGGCAGGTGCAAAATCCAAACGGCTACATAGAGGAGGGCTAAGCGTTCCGCGCGGCGCTCTTCCCGCATCAGCGCAAAAAATGCCCCCGTAAGCGATTCATTTGAATCGCTTACGGGGGCATTTTTACCATGCGCCTGTCCAGTGTGGGGGGACGGTTTATTTCTATTGGGTGAACAGCTGGTCTAAGATCGGGGAAA
>ERZ827512.554-NODE-554-length-47729-cov-21.285355_pt1 | contig 47729 bp, 47 predicted proteins | sample MGYA00519916_ERZ827512 | MGnify/ENA primary metagenome ERZ827512 (study PRJEB31778, sample SAMEA3449335) | human gut metagenome | biome: human gut; feature: human-associated habitat; material: faeces | place: United Kingdom | collected 2010/2012 ... | reverse complement strand
AAATCGACTGACCTTTCTTTTTTACCCAACAATATCTTTAATTAAGGGAGACGGGCAAAGGACTGCCCGAGGTCAGCCTGATGCTCCCCCTGTGCGCTTCTCTGGGCATCACCGTCAACGACCTTCTCTCCGGGGAACGGGTCAGCGGCACCAACTACCAAAAAAAAGCAGAGGAAAACATGATGGATCTAATGAAGGAAAACGAAGAAAACAGGCGGTGGATGATCCTGTCCGTCATCTGCGCCGTCATCACGGTCATTGCGGTATGCGCTCTGGTCACGATTGCGTCCTGTCTGGAAATGCCCGCGGCTGTCCGGGTCGCGCTGCTCCTATTCGCCGCCGCGGTCGCGGCCACCGGCGTCGGCGCGGCCGCCGTGCTGGACGTGAAGGCCGGGTATTACGAATGCCCGAGCTGCCACGCGGTCTTTGTCCCCACCATGGCGCAGTACGTAAAGGGTCTGCACACCCTCACCCGCCGCCGTCTGACCTGCCCCAGCTGCGGCAAAACAGCCATGTGCCGCCACCGCGTTGTCCGGTGAGGGCGGTGTTGACATTCGCAGATGTTCCGCCTATAATAGGTCTTGCGCAGTCGGCGAAAAGGAAGGACATATCCCATGAAAGAAAACAGAAAACTCCTGAAAGAGGTCCTCAAGGACATCCAGCATGACATGTCAGACGAGGAAGTGCTGAATCTGCTGGCAGACAGCAAGATATCCGTCAATCCTTTGGCGGAAAAGTATACGCTCGGTCAGCGGGCAGCGGACGCCATTGCCAAATTTGCGGGAAGCTGGGCGTTTATTTTTTCCTTTACCGGTCTTCTGATATTGTGGATGATCGTCAACACACTGCTGGCCTCCAAAGCGTTTGACCCCTATCCGTTTATTCTGCTGAATCTGGTGCTGTCCTGCGTAGCGGCCATTCAGGCGCCGCTGATCATGATGAGCCAGAACCGGCAGGAAGAAAAAGACCGCCGCCGCGCGGAAAACGACTACAAGGTCAACCTCAAAACGGAAATCATGATCGAGGACATCTACGACAAGGTCAACGCCATCCTCGCCAAGCAGTCGGAGCTGGAAAAGCAGCTGCAAAAGCAGAGCGGAGGAAAAAGCGAATCCGGCGCTGATATAAATTCCTGATCGCGGTATCGAACCTCCGCCCCTTTACCCTGATTCATACTGAACTCCAATTAAAATCTTTAAAAAAGATTTTAATTGCCTGAAGGGCATGGAGTTCATATGAGACTTGTTTTGTGATTTCTTTCCTTATAAATCACAAAACAGGCAGCGCCATCAGGCGATGCCTTCCTGATTAAAATTAAGATTTTAATCAGGAAATAGTATCAAAACGGGAGAACCCGCCGGAAATGCGGATTCTCCCATTTTCATTATGGCAACACCGCACAATTGCGTCTGCGAGTCTCAGCCGTCTTTTTGCTCCACTTCCGCAGTTCCGAAAATGGGAAATACATACAGTATTCCTCCATTTTCGGAACTTTGAATTGGAACAAAAATCCTGCCTGAGACTTCTTGCCGAATTGTGCGGTGCTGCCTTATGTTATTATATTGTCTCCACCGCCGTTACAGTGCGGAATAGCCGAAGCTGTTGACCAGAGCGTCCAGCTTCTGACCGGCCTTGCAGTAGGGGCAGTCCCGGTAGTCGTAGCTCGCGTAGCCGGGCAGGTCTTTGATGGTGTAGACGCTGCGCACGGGGTAGCCGCCCACTTCCTCCACGGCGCTGTAGATCGCGGCGACGCCCGCCACATGGCCGCCGTAATAGCCGATGGCCTCAAGGGAACGCTTGGCCGTAAAGCCGGTGGTAACGGAGGCCATCAGCACCAGAACGTGCTTGCCGGTGATCATCTTGCGGGTATTGTCCCGGAAAATGATCTGGGAGTTGGCGTTGTATTCCGGCTCCAGAACGTAGATGGTCCGGTGGGCGTTGATGGTCTGGAAGCCGCTTTTCGTCAGCTCCTCGGCCAGACACGTACCCAGCACCGCGGTGCCGTCCAAACACAGAATGGTATCCACCGGAGTGTCGTTGATGAAGTGGGACACCAGCTGATGGGCGCTGTCCTTGGCCTCGCTCAGGCGGGTCTTCTGGTAGGTGATGTCCACGAAGTAATTGATGTGGGAGTGATTGGTGGCAAAATGTCCCCGGGCGATGCGAAGCGGTGCGTTGCCCCTGCGGATGGGCAGATTCATCAATGTGATCATAACAGTTACCTCCGGTTAAATAATAAAAGCGTTTTTCTCATGTCCGGCAGAAGCGTTTTCGCCGGACACCTGAAAAACGCTTTTTTTCATTATATCCCGATACCGCAAAAAAGGCAAGGGCAAACCGCCCCTGCCCCTGCCAAATTTTACCTGCCAAACTTAGGCATGTTGCGCAAACGCAGCGCCTTTTCCTGCCTGTAGAACTGATGGCCGATGATCCTGCACATTTTCCCCGTGCGGATCATCCAGTCCACCTTCCCGAAGCTCGCCCACATCACGTTGTCCGTCTCCCCGGGCTGCAAAACGATGCTTTTCAGGGGGATACGCCGGAACAGGCAGTAGTGGTCATAGAAGATGTTGCGCTCCCGGTCGCTGTCCAGTAGCTCAAATTCCTCCGGCTCCGCCTGAATGCCCGTCTCCTCGTACAGTTCCCGGGCGATGGCCTGACGGCTGGTCTCCCCCGCCTTCACCGCGCCGCCGGAGTTTTCCCATGTCCCGGCGAAGCTCTTTTCCCGGGCGCGGCGGGTCAGAAGCAGATGCCCCCGGCCGTCGTAGACCCAGACGCAGACCACGACGCCGTATTCTCCCGGCTTCCATGGCGTTCCCCGCCTGTGCAGCTTCCCCGTCAGATTCCGGTTTTCGTCGTAGATATCGTTCAGCTCCATCCGCCGCTTCCCTCCTCACTATATTGTTAGTTTAACACAGGAGTGAAAAAAAGGCAATGAAGAAACGGTTCATTTTCCCTTTTCCTATTGTATCTTCCGAAAAAATGTGGTAGACTGAATTGGATTATCCTATTTATCGTGTTTTGGAGGCCGTATGCGTTTTCATTTTCCCCCATAGTTCCCCTCCCCTGCAACTAAAAAACGATATTCTGGAGGGAACCCTATGTCTCAATTAACCGAAGAAATCAGCCGGCGGCGTACCTTTGCCATCATTTCTCACCCCGACGCCGGTAAAACCACCCTGACCGAAAAATTCCTGCTCTACGGCGGCGCCATCGCTCAGGCAGGCGTGGTCAAGGGCAAGAAAAACTCCCGTGCCGCCACCTCCGACTGGATGGAGATCGAAAAGCAGCGCGGTATTTCCGTCACGTCCTCCGTGATGCAGTTTCAGTACAACGGCTTCTGCATCAACATTCTGGACACCCCCGGCCATCAGGACTTCTCCGAGGATACCTACCGCACCCTCATGGCCGCCGACTCCGCCGTCATGGTCATCGACGGCGCGAAAGGCGTGGAGCCCCAGACCCGGAAGCTGTTCAAGGTCTGCGCCATGCGCCACATTCCCATTTTCACCTTCGTGAACAAGATGGATCGGGAGGCCAAGGACCCCTTCGACCTTCTGGACGAGGTGGAACGGGAGCTGGGCATCGAGACCTACGCCATGAACTGGCCCATCGGCTCCGGCAAGGATTTTCAGGGCGTTTACGACCGGGAGAAGGCCGAGCTGCTGTTCTTCTCCGGCGTCTCCGGAAAAAAGCGGGCGGACAAACTGGAAATCGATCTGTACGACCCGCAGGTCGCCCAGCTGCTGGACAGCGAGGAAAAGCACCGGCAGCTCATCGACGACGTAGAGCTTCTGTCCGCCGGACGGGAAATGGATATGCAGGCCGTCCGGGACGGTCAGCTGTCGCCTGTGTTCTTCGGCTCCGCGCTGACCAATTTCGGCATCGAGCCGTTTCTGGAAGCGTTCCTGAAGCTCACGCCGCCCCCTCTCGCCCGCACCGCCGACTGCGGCGTGATCGACCCCTTCAGCCCGGATTTCTCCGCCTTCGTCTTCAAGATTCAGGCGAACATGAACAAGGCGCACCGGGATCGTCTGGCCTTCATGCGCATCTGCTCCGGCAAGTTCCAGCGGGACGCGGAATATTTCCACGTGCAGGGCAATAAGAAAATGCGTCTTTCCCAGCCACAGCAGCTGATGGCCGCCGAGCGGGAGATCGTGGACGAAGCCTACGCCGGGGACGTCATCGGCGTGTTTGACCCGGGCATTTTCTCCATCGGCGATACCATCACCGTTCCGGGGAAGAAGTTCAAATATTCCGGCATCCCCACCTTTGCCCCCGAGCATTTCTGCCGGGTATCCGCCAAGGATTCCATGAAGCGCAAGCAGTTCGTCAAGGGCACCGAGCAGATCGCGCAGGAGGGCGCCATTCAGATCTTCAAGGTTCCCGGCTCCGGCTACGAGGAAGTCATCGTGGGCGTCGTGGGTACGCTGCAATTTGACGTGTTCCAGTACCGCATGAAAAACGAGTACGGCGTGGAGCTGCGGATGGATATGCTGCCCTACGAGGAAATTCGCCTGATCGACGAATACCCCGGCGACCTGACCGATCTGAACCTCGGCTCCGACGCGGAGCTTCTGGAGGACTATCGCGGCCGCAGCCTGCTGGTATTCTCCAGCTTCTGGGCGATCGACTTCACCTGCCGCCGCAACCCCGGTCTGAAGGTCTCGGAGATCGTGGTGGCCGAGGGCTAAAATCCGCACCTTACGTTGGGAGGGAATTGTGTGAAACCGTGGCAGCATTTCAAGACCATAACCAAGCACCGCTGGCTGGTGATGCTGGGCTGCTTCCGGGTGGGGCTGTACCGTCAGGGGCTGACCCACGACCTGAGCAAATACTCCCCCACGGAATTCTGGACGGGAGCGCGGTACTATCAGGGCAACCGCAGTCCCAACGCCGCCGAGCGGGAGGACAAGGGCTACAGCGAGGCGTGGATGCACCACAAGGGGCGCAACCGCCACCACTACGAATACTGGACGGACATGAACCGGGAGACGAAGTGCTACGAGCCTGTCCCCATGCCCCGGCGGTACTTCGTGGAGATGGTGATGGATCGCCGTGCGGCCTGCATGACCTATCAGGGCAAAGCCTACCGGGACGATTCCGCCCTGCAATACTTTGAGCGCAGCCGGGAAAAGGATTTGATGCACCCGGAGACCAGCCGCCAGCTCCGCTTCATTCTGGGGATGCTGGCCGAGAAGGGCGAAGCGGAGACCTTCTCCTATCTGCGCCGGTCTGTGCTGAAAGGAAAGCCCTTCCCATGGGAGGAAGCGCAGGATAGCCTTATGCGCAAATAAAAAGAAAACAGGAGCTGACCGGCGTTACCGTCCGGTTGGCTCCTGTTTATTGCATTTTCCACGCGATCATACTATTTCTCGATAAAATGGTTAACACCATTTTATCCTGCGAAGGATTCGCAGGCCGCCGGTGGCGGCGAGAAATGTATGGACTTACGTTTTTTGCGGCTACGCCGCTGGCTGCTGAAACAGCAGCCGAATAAAACGGTTTTTAACCGTTTTATTGAAAACTAGTATCAGCCATGGTGCGCCCTAATGATACGCTGCGTCGGCACTGTCCGGGTTTGGACGCCAGCCTTCCATAAGTTCATCGTTCTCCATGATAAACGGGCGCGCCGTGCTCTGTCCCCAGGAGACATCGTACTTGCCCATGAGATAATCGCTCAGTTCCGTGCGATCAGCAAAACGCAGCAGCCGGTACGGCTCCTGAAAGGCCACCTTTTCCACGAAATAAAGGGTCCCGTCATCCGCCGTCAGAAGCACCCCGACATGCCCGACAAACAGGATGGATTCCTCCTCGGTAGGCTTATCGTGGAAGAACACAGTGATGAGGCGGATTCTTTCGTTCTCCCGGAACGAAATCCCCCTGGATTTCCATTCCTCCCGCACAGCCTGAACATGACGTTGAACATCCGTGGTGTCCTCCGCCCTCATGGATGAGTACAGGGCGCGAAAATCGGTCAGACTGCTTCCCCCCAGCGCCTCCGGGTCAGTCCGCAGTGTTTCCTCGTCCATGAACAGCACATCTTCGCCCGCAGCATCCACAGGGGTGCTGTCTCCTGCGGACAGGAAATCACCGAACAGTTCCATTGCGGTTATTCGGCAGTTATAGCCCGGAAAATTGCCGTTCTTTGCCATCCACGCATCCTGCATCTCATATGGGTCATATTTTGTGTCCAGCGGTTTTGCCTTTTCAAAACCCGCCGTCAGCCATTCCTCCCGCACGCTTTCATTGAAGCTGTCTACACGGTTGAAGAAGCCCTGAATGCGGTTTCCTGACACCCCGGCGCCGGAAAGCATATCTTCCAGAAGCTTCTGTGATACGCTGTCGTTGAGGTTCGTGTACTCGATTTTATCCAATGCCGGACGCTCATCCGGCGAATCCGAATCCGCGCCGCAGCCCGCGAATGCGGAAGCGATAAGAATAGCACATATAGCCAGCATGATCTGCCGAAATGATTTCATAATCTGCTCCATCCTTTCGTAAAGCCTATTATACCACCCAGGCATAAAATCTATGCTAAGGGAGAGGCCGTTGGGGCGATTGGAACAGCGAAAGGCTGGCTTTTACTACCCGGCTGACAAAACGGATCATTTCCTCTTTGCTGTACTTGTCGTAACCCTCCACGACGACGTGCATCAAACCGTTTGACAGATGGGTATACATCATTTCCAGTTCTGTCTCACTGGCTCCGGGCAGCTCTTTCCGCCAGTAGGCAATGCTGCCCTTCTTGGCCAAGGCAATCATCCGCATGAGAACCGTTGAGTTTGTATTCCCCAGAATCAGGACCCGGCAGGCTGCCTGATTCTGATCGACCATATCGTAGATCGCTTCGATCAGAGCCGTCACGTCAAACGAATTGACATAGCGAAGGGATTCCTCAAATGCATCAATGAGCTCGTTCTCGATGCTCTCCATCAGGGCAAAACAATCGCTGTAATGGGCATAGAAGGTGGCACGGTTCAGCTGCGCCAGCGCGCAAACCTCCTTCACCGTGATTCTGTTTACAGGTTTATCCTTCAGCAGCTTCAGAAAGGACTGCTTGAGCACCATTTGCGTATAGCGTTTTCTTGCATCCATCTTCTCCATATAGAGCGCCTCCAAAAAAAGTTTACAAAGATTATCAACACTTGGGCAGACGGTGTTGCTTTTCTTTCAGCCGTATGGCAAGTGCTGATTGTTTCCGTCTTTCCCCTCAAGTATACTGTACTTGTGAAAGATAATCAACACTTGTATGCTTATTGGGAGGAGGCTTTTTGAATGTTTGATCAATATCTTATTACAGGTGCTACCGGCTTCCTCGGTAGGGCTGTTGCAGAGGAGCTGGTGCGCCGCAGAGCGCAAGTGCATGCGCTTGTACTGCAAAATGACCCCTATATCCATTTGCTCCCCAAAGAAGTCCATACCGTCGTCGGTGATGTGTGCGTGAAAAACTCGCTGGCAGACTTCTTTGCGGATGCCGGCAGCCGTACCTGCGTGATTCACTGCGCCGGTGTCATCTCCGTCGCGTCCAGACCCGGTTCGAAGCTCTATCAGATCAATGTAGGTGGAACATGGCGGGTTCTCCGGCAATGTATGAAGCGCAATGTGGGAAGGCTGATCCATGTCAGCTCTGTCCATGCCATACCGGAAAAGCCAAAGGGCTGCATCATTACTGAGGATTGCGAATTTTCTCCGGGGCTTGTGGACGGAGATTACGCCAAGAGCAAGGCGACTGCAACAGAGCTGGTCTTCGATGCGGCGAAGCGCGGGCTGAATGCCAGTATTGTCTTTCCCTCCGGCATCATCGGGCCGGGCGACATACAGGGCGGGAGCTTCACCTCAATGGCGAAGTCTTTCCTCTCCGGAAAGCTGCCCTTTGCCGTTCGCGGCGGATATGACTTCGTGGATGTGCGGGATGTGGCAAAAGGCATCCTCGCCTGCTCCGAAAGCGGAGAACCCGGCAAGGGATACATTTTGTCCGGCCACTATGTCACCATTCGCAAGATGCTTCAGCTCGTGGGAAAGGCTGCAAAGCTGAGGTATCGCCCCATCTGCCTGCCGCTGGGGCTTGCAAAGCTGGCGGCTCCATACTATGAACGCCGAAGCCTGAGGGAGCAAAAGCCGCTGTTTTTCACCCCTTATTCCGTTGCCGTCCTTGCCTCAAACGGCTGCTTCAGCCATGCCGCAGCATCGGAACGCTTTGCATATCAGCCGCGCCCCGTGGAGGAGACCTTGCGGGACATGACAGCCTGGCTTCTGAATCAAAAAGGAACGTGATCCTCTATCAACCGAAAGCACCTTGGGCAGACTGTGCGTGCTATGGATATCACGCAGCGGCCGTCGTTGACGGCCTGCTCGTTCAGCTCCCGCGCCTTCGCAACGCTGACGGGGGAATAGTCGATGCCCTTGACGATGCCCTGGGGGCATTTTTTCAGCAGCTTTTGGATGTTCGCACCGCCGCCGCAGCCGCAGTCCAGAACCTTCCCGTCCGCAGGGAGCGTCAGAAACCGCATTCCCCACCGCGCCAGCGCCCGATGACCCAGATTCATCATGGCAACCATGATCTCCCCGCCGAAGCCAACCGGCTTGCGGGTATTCTCAAAAAAGGACATTTTTCCGCCTCCTCAGCGTTTTTCCATCACAATGATCTTGTTGGAAATATTCCGCACGGCGGTCAGCTTGTCCAGCACCTTATAAATCGGGACAAACACCGCCATGCCCTCGGTCAGACCGTGTTCCCCAACCAGTCGGAAATCCGGCAGCAGCGCAGCCAGCGCCGTACCGTTCTTGACGCCCCATGTAAATTTCGCGTGGCTTCCCTCGGTGGATTTTTCCTTGAAGCGCTTGACGACCATAGGGTTCATGGTCTCGACAAACACGGTGGCTTTGGGGAACCGCCCGGCGATCACGTCAAAAATACACTTCACATCCGCTTCGCTTAAGTACATGGTCAGCCCCTCGATGATGACCAGCGCCAGCATCCGGGTCAGGCACGCCCCGCCCAAAGAGCATCCGTAGGCCGCGTCCAGGCGGCTGACGCCCCGTTCTTTCAGATACGCCGTGATCTCGTCCACCATCTGCTCCACGGAGGTAAAGTCGCCGGGATACTCCGGCTGATGGCCGTCGTAAACCACCTTAAAAACGTGCCACTTCTGGGAAAGCAGCGCAATGGTCGCCGCGAACGCCCATACCGGCTCCGCCGTACAGGGCAGAAACAGCAGCGTTTTCTCCTGCGTCTGGCCATGCTCCAGAATCTTCAAATTTCATCCCTCCCGTGCTTATTCCGCCATGAGTTAGGCTAAGCTAACCAGCAGCCTTTTGAAAAGCCGCCCCATGGCAGCCCCCCCTTTGTGTCGCTTATATCGTAGCAACGTCCAACCAAAAAGTCAAGATATGCCGCAGACAAATCCAGCTTTTTTCCGGGTAATCGCCGGATTTGGGACGGAACACGCTGCCCGCTGACCTCAGGAAAAGAGCAGCCAACTTCCGTCAGCTGCTCTTGCACATACTATGTAGTTTCCCCTCACCCTGCCGGATGTTTACAACAGTTTCACAGGACAGACGCCCGTGGCTTTGCCGCCGCGGAAGATGTCCTCCAGCGCCCGGAAGGCGGGAATGGCATAATCATAGACGGCCAGCTTCCAGACGGTTTCGGGGAGCCGGGATAGATCGTACGGGTTGCGCAATGCAGCCACTGCCATGGGCTTTCCCGTCGCCGCCAGGGCTTCCGCCAAAGCGAGCTGTCCCCGGAACAAATGGCCGTTGCAGGTGCCCAGGATGATTTTTTCACAGTTCTCCGCCTGCCGGAGCGCCGCACGAATTTCTTCTTCGTCCGGGTCTTTTCCGGTGACGAAGCCCTCCGCGCCGAAAGCGTTTGCCATGTACTCCGGGAAGGTCACGGCGCTCCCGTCCGCATTGGCCACGCCGGAGGCGCGATAGTCGGCGCAGCCGCAGAAGAAGGTGTTTTCATCCGCCCGGAAGGGCGTTCCGGAAATCTGGCTGATCGCCTGGCGCGCCATGCTTTCCGCAGCGCGGCGGTCTTCCGGCTGGTTGCAAAGACCCGGCTCCGCCTGAGCCGCAAGCATTTTCTTATAGCAAAGGATTTTCTCTACGGAAGCGCGGATCTCTTCCACGTCAAATTCTCCCCGCTCCGCCGCTTCGTTGACGGCCTTTGCGGCGGCCAGCTCCAGATCAAAGGCACTGGATATCTCCGCCAAATCCACACCGGCCTTGATGGACGCGACCACGCCTTCCGGCGTTCCGTAATAATCCCGGATGGCGCCCATTTCCATGCAGTCCGTGAGGATCAGCCCCCGGAAGCCCAGCTTCTGCTTCAGAAGCCCGGTGACCATCCGCCGGGACATGGTGCAGGGAACCTGCTCCGGCTCTATGTTCGGAAACAGCACATGGCTCATCATGATGGCCGGTACCCCGGCTTCGATGGCGCGGCGGAAGGGGATCAGCTCCAGCTGTTCCAGCGCCTCCTCCGTTTTGTCCACCCGGGGAAGCCCCAGATGGCTGTCCACCGCCGTATCGCCGTGGCCGGGGAAATGCTTGGCGCAGCACAGCACCCCGCTTCCGGCATAGGGTGCAATGGCGGCACAGCCCAGGGACGCCACGCGCTCCGCTTCGTCGCCGAAGCTGCGCACGCCGATCACCGGATTGGCTGGATTGCTGTTGACATCCAGCACCGGCGCCATGTTGAAGTTGGCGCCCAGCCCCCGCAGCTGCCGGATGGTGATCTCCGAAGCCAGGCGGGCATTTTCCGGGTCTGCGGTAGCCGCCAGTGACATGGCGCCGGGGACGTTTACGGCGTCCTGGGGCAGCCTCGTCACCATGCCGCCCTCCTGGTCGATGATGATAAAGGCAGGGTAGCCCGTCTCTTCCTGAACCAGCGATTGAATCTCGGCGCAGAGCGCGCGAAGCTGCTCCGCGCTTTCCACGTTGCGCAGGAACAGGATCACGTTGCCGATCTTGTATTCCCGGAGCAGATTCTTAAATTCCTCAGGCAGCGTTTTCCCGTGAAATCCGAATACCAGCTTCTGCCCGAGCATTCGTCTCATTTCCATATTTTCAGAGATTCTCCAATGTCTGCACCAGCTTATACTGCTCTTTGGGAATCATGAAGCACTCGCAGTAGCCCTTCCGCCCCTGGATGCCCCGCAGGCGCTTTAAGTGGGAATAGTATTCCTTATAGGGAAAGCTGGTGGAATGCACCGCAAACCAGTGGTGATCGATGGCCTTTTCCCACAGGGCATATCCGTCGCTCACGTCCACATAGACGTATGGCTCAAAGCCGGGGGCATCCTCCCAGTTTTCCGCAAAATAAAGCTTTTTGGCAAAATGCTTCGGCAGCTCCCGCTGAAAGCCCTCAATGGCGGCATAGAACCAGGCGTCCACCACGATTCTGTGGCAGACAATGTGATCCTTGTGCATACTGTTTTCGTGGTGGGTGACGATGATATCAGGCTTGACCTTGCGGATGATGTCGCAGACGGCAAAGCGAACCTCGTCATTGTCCGGCAGCAAACCGTCTTCGTAATCCAAGACGTAGGCTTCGCCCCCCAGCTCTTTGGCAAAGGCCTCTGCCTCCGCAATTTTTCCCCGGCGGTATTCGGCAATATCCGCCCCGGCGGGAGCACCCTTTTCCCCGGCGGTCAGCGCCAGAGTCACGGCCTTGCCGCCGTGAACGGCGCAGGACGCCAGCAGCGCCCCGGCGGTCAGCTCGGCATCCCCAATGTGGGCGCCGATGGCAAGTACAGTCTGTGTCTTCATAGTCCTACAGCTCCTTCAGCATGACGCCGAATGTCCGGACAACCCGGAAACCGGCGTTGAGATAAATAAACCTGGCATGGTTGTCTTCCCCGGTAAACAGTGACATATACTTTGCTCCTGCCTGCTTTTCCCGCTCCAGAAGGCGGTAAAACAGCAGCGTACCCAGGCCGTGCCCCTCAAACTGCGGCGCAACCCCCAGGCCGGCAAAATAGCCCCGCCCCGTTTTCTCCGGGTACACAGGCCCGGTGAATCCGGCGCAGACATTGCCCTTCAGGCCGACCAGCAAATCCATGCCGCTTTTGCCGGCTGCCGGAATCTCCTCCGACCACATGGTGTTGTCCAGCGCCGCCACCATTTCCTCCAGGCCAACGTGCCGCCTGGGGTCATAGCGCTCTACGTGGTAGCCCTCCCCGCCCATCTTCGCGGCCTTTTCCTCCACCCATGCCGGGGTTTCATAATCTGCCAGATTCCGGTACATGGCGCATTCCCGGGTGCTTTCCCGGTAGCCCAGGGACAGCATCCGGTCATGCAGCGGAAGATCCGTCGCCACGCCGGGGGCGTTGTTGTGCTGGTGCCCCGGTGTGCCGGGGAGAATCCATGGCAGGCGGATAGGATTGAAAAATGTGACAGCGCAATAGGTCTTTCCCGCCTTCCGGAAGGCGTTTTCCAGTGCAGAGAGAAGCAGTGCCGTATTTTTGTCGGAATCTGCCTCCGCCGCTAAGATCAGGCAGCTTAAATATCCCCGGATATCTCCCTTGGGGATGCCCGCCCCGGTGCAGCCGTTGACAAAGCCCAAAAGCGTCCCCTTTTCCTCCAGGACGAAGGTGTACGCCGGGGAAAAGTTCGGATGCCGGGTCAGCAGACGGTGGAAATCCTCCAGCGGCACAGGCGCATAGCCCATGACGGCTCCCGCCGTGTTCCACAGAGAAAGCATGGCGCTTTCGTCGTCAGGTGTGTAAGATCGAATCATGATAAAGTCACCTCAGTATGACAGCAGCCCCCACTGAGAAAGCGGGGGCTGCGCGGCGTGTCAAAAAAGCCTCGCAGAGGAAAGCCTCCCGCAGGCGGCCAAGGAGTGCGCGCAGCAGACTGCAGGTCCCTTGTCAAAAAGGCCGTTGGCCTTTTTGACAGTCTAATCAGCCCTTGACGGCGCCGATGGTGACGCCTTCCATAAAGTACTTTTGCAGCGCAAAGAACAGAACGAACATGGGCAGCGCGGAGATGGTGGCACCGGCCATCATCGGGGCGAACAGCGTTTCGTTAGCAAACTTGAACTGCTTCAGACCCACCTGAATGGTGTACATGGCCGGGTCGTTGGTCACCAGGAACGGCCAGAAGAAGTCGTTCCAGCTGGCCATGAAGGTGTTGATCGCCATGACCGCCAGCACGGTTTTGGCCAGGGGCAGGACGATTTTGACAAAGATCTGGAACTGATTGCAGCCCTCAATCTTGGCGCTCTCGATCAGCGGCGTGGGCAGGCCGGAGAAGAACTGCTTGCACAGGAAAATGTTGTAGGCCGTGCACAGGCCGGGCAGAATCATGGCCGCATAGGTGTTGGTCATAGAGAATTTCTGCACCATCAGGATGTACAGCGGAACCTGGGTCACCTGATAGGGAATCATCATAGCCACCAGAATCAGGCCGAACAGAATCTTGCTGCCCTTGAACCGGATCTTGGCGAAAGCATAGCCCGCCATGGAAGCAAAAATCACGTTGCCGATGACCGCCCCCGTCGCCACAACCACGCTGTTGAGAATCCACCGCAGGGAATAATCGCTGAAATGGAAGAACGCGTCAAAGGATTCCAGCGTAAACCGGGAAGGCAGGATCGTGCGCATATTGCCCGCCGTGGACACGTTGGGGCCGAAGGACGAGAGAATCATGTAGCAGATGGGGAACAGCGTCGCCGCCGCCAGAATGATCAGAACGATGGCGATGATCGTATTGCGGAGGTGAAGCACCTTCCTGTTGTTCAGGTGCTGGGAATACAAACCGGTAGTAGCCATAATCCTCCTCCTTAATACTCAACGTCCACGCCCATGAGCCGGAACTGGAACAGGGACATGATGGCGATGGCGATAGCCAGCAGGATGGCCTGGGCACAGGCAAGACCGTACTTGCCGTACACAAAGGCGTTGTTATAGATCAGCAGGCCGATCATGGTGGTGGCGTTGTCCGGGCCGCCGCCGGTCATCATGTAGGCGTTCATGAACACCTGGAAGGAACCGATAACGCCTGTGACCAGCAGGAACAGAGTCGTGGGCTTCACCAGCGGCCAGACGATATAGCGCACTTTCTGGAAGAAAGTGGCGCCGTCCAGCTCGGCGGCCTCAAAATAGCTGTTGTCAATGCCGATCAGCGCGGCAATATAGGTAATAATCCGAACACCGTGGCTGGAAAGCAGCGCCATGATGATCAGAGAAAGCATCGAAGTTCTGGTAGAGGACAGCCAGTTCTGCGCCGGAATGCCGAGCGCACCCAGCAGCCGGTTGAATATGCCGTCCGGAGAAGAATCGTACAGCCACAGCCACACCACGGACAGCGCGACGCCGGATGCAATGCCGGGCAGATAATACATTGCCTTGAAAACGGACTGCACCTTCTTGTGGAAGGGCAGGATCATCACAGAGATGCAGAAGGACATCAGCAATGACAAGGGCACGACCACCGCGGTATAAACCAGCGTGTTCCGCGCGGCCTTGTAGAACAGGTTGAACTTGGAATATTTCAGGGTGTCAATATAGTTTTGCAGGCCGATAAATTCCGAGCCGAAGGGCTTGTAATTGAAAAAGCTGGTGTAGATCGCGCTGAACACGGGATACAGCGTGAAGACGCAGAAAATGATCATGGCGGCAGCGATGAAAATATAGCCCCACAGGTCTTCATTGGTAAACTTCAGTTTATGGCGGACTGGCTGCCGCTTTTGTTTTGTGCTGTTCATAGTCCTACCTCCCAGGGTTGCAAAGTCTCCGAAACGGCCAATCCGGCTGAAAGCGGGTAACCATTCCCTCACTGTCAGCCTTTGCCATTTTTCCAGAGCATTCTTATACTGAACTCCAATTAAAATCTTTAGAAAAGATTTTAATTGCCCGAAGGGCAAGGAGTTCATATGAGACTTGTTTTGTGATTTCTTTCCTTATAAATCACAAAACAGGCAGCGCCTTCAGGCGATGCCTTCCTGATTAAAATTAAGATTTTAATCAGGAAATAGTATTAAAACTTCATGCAGGAACGCTGCACCACGAAAACGCGCAAATGCCGGTGCATGAAGTTTTTGTGCATCATTTCCGGTTGCCCCGCAGGGACGAGGAAATGGCACATTTCTTATTTTTGCTATGCTTTTGCATAGCAAAATGCCCACCCCACCAAGGTGGGGTGGGCTTTCCATCAATTAGCCGAGCTTACCGGTAATGCAGTTCTCTTCACCGAAGGCAGCAAAGGCAGCCTCGCAGATGTGATCGTATGCATCCTTAGCGGTGGTCTCGCCGGCCAGCAGCAGCTGGAACTTGGGAACGATCTGCTCGTCCATCAGCTTCTTGGCAGTGGCGGTCATCTCGGTGGTAACGCCCTCGGGAGGCGCCTGCACCATGGCGATGCAGCGGGCAGCGGTGGCCAGGTTGTCGGCGTCGCGGCCCTCCTCCAGAACCAGCGCGTCACGACCGCTCTGGCAGACGGGATCCAGATACAGCTCGTTCATGCAGGTGGCAATGCGCTCGCCGGAGCAGATATAGTCCATGAACAGCAGTACGTTCTTCAGGTGCTCATCGGTGGTGTTCTTGTTCCGCATGGCGATCAGGCCGTCCACGGTGCCGTAGCAGGACTCCTCGCAGCCGTCCATGGTGGGCACGGGCAGGAAGGCATAATCCATCTTCTGGGAGTTCTCAACGGCGGTGCCGTCGTTGGCTTCCAGAGCGGCGTTGTTCTTCTTGAAGTTGTTCTCGAACAGAGGCATAGCCTTGCCGAAGATCATGGCGTTGCCAGTCTGGCACATGACCATACGCTGACCGGCTTCCACGCCGAAGTTGGGCATATAGCCGGACTTGGTCATCTCTTCGATGGCGCTGAGCAGAGTCAGCATATTCTCGGAGGTGAAGGTGTACTTCAGCTCAGGGGTGAAGGTGTTGCTCAGGCCTGCGCCTGCGCCGAAGATGTAGAGCATATCGGAAGCGGTGACGCCGGAGTTGGCGAACACGAAGCCGTAGCAGCCGTCCTTGGTGCCCTGCTTGATGACGTCCAGGAACTCCTCATAGGTCCAGCCTTCCTTCTGGATCTTGGCAACGTCGATGCCCAGGCCTTCCATCATGGTCTTGTTGGCGCCGATGGACTGAATGGTCAGGTACAGAGGCAGGCCGTAGGTGGTGCCTTCCAGAGTCAGGTACTTCAGAGCGTTCTCGTCGTAGTCGGCCAGACGGTCAGCGGCCATGTACTGGGCGATGTCAATGGCGACGCCCATTTCCACGTAGGTGCCCAGAGCGTTGGAGGAGATCTCCGCGATGTCGGGAGCCTCGCCGGCCTGCGCCATGGTGGACAGCTTGTCGTTGTGATCGCCCCAGGAGGTCTCAATGATCTCCACGGTCAGGTTGGGGTACAGGGCATGGAAGTCATCTGCCCAGGTCTTCAGGTTCGTCAGGTAATTGCCTGTGACGGGGGGAGCCATAATCACGATGGTGTCGGGTTCCGCCTTTGCTTCCGTGGGAGCCTCAGTGGCGGCGGGAGCAGCAGTGGCAGCAGCAGTGGGAGCCTTGGTCTCGTCCGCGGTCTTGGTGCCGCAACCGGCAAACAGACCCAGAACCATAACGACGACCAGCAGCATGGTTACGATCTTTTTCATTTCTGTTATCCTCCTGGTGTTCAAATTAGCGCTCCGGCATTGTCGTTGCGCCATGCGATTATTATAGCGAAGTTGGCATTTCATGTCAATAGTTACGTAAATGAATGAAACTTTATTTTATCCACTGATTTGAAATCGCAGTTTTTTAGTGAATTGGTGAAACTATTACAGAGCAGCGTTCGCCAAAATGTACAATATCCACAAAAATCGCGTCAAATATTTGGCAACAAAATGCATGGTCATTTCTCCCAGGAGGCGATACAATGGTACGGATACTGTAGGAAAGTATAAAGATTGGTAAAATTTTTTACAAAAGGGCCGGAAGCCTCCCCAGCGCCCCGCCCCGGCTGTCCGGAACTCCCATGGTAAAAGGCGAAGAAGCAGAAATCATAACAAAAGGCGGTACCCTATGAATTTCTCTCCCGATTCAAGATTCATGCGCCTGTGCGGCAGCTTTGTGTCGCTGGTGCGTATCAATCTTCTGTGGCTGCTGTGCAGTCTGCCCCTGTTCACCGTCGGCGCTTCCACCGCCGCCATGGTTTCCGCCCTGACAGCGTTCCGGGCGGATGATGAGTGCGGCGCAAAGGTGTTCTTCCGTGCCTTCCGCACCCATTTCCGCCAGGCAACCGTCTTGTGGCTGCTGATGGCTTTCCTTGGGTGTATGCTGGCGCTGGATTACCGGATCGTGGTTCATCTGGCCTTCCCCGTAAGAATGGCAGTGATCGTGGTGATCTGCTTCTGCGCGCTGGCTTTGATCCTGGTGTCCGGCCTGATTTTCCCCCTGCTGGTTCGCTTTCCGGGAACACTGCGGGACACCGTCATCAACGCGGTACTGCTGAGCATTGCTCATCTGCCGAAAATGCTGCTGGTAACGGCCATGAACCTGCTGCCGCTGCTGCTTCTCGTGCTTCTGCCCCGTCTGGTTCTCTTCTTCGGCTTCCTGTGGCCGCTGTGCGGGTTTTCTCTTATTGCACTGTACGACCTGAAGGTGATAGAAAAAATCTTCGCCATTCTGGAAAGCGGCACTCAGGAGCCGGCGGGTCAGAATTGACGGTGCCCCACTTATAAATAATATATTAGGGTCAGGCTTGCCGCCTGACCCCAATTGTCTGTTATAAGGGATATCCCATTACCATCACGCGCCTCATTGCGAGTTTTCCTTTGCTGTTTTGCAGGAAGCAATCAGCAGTCTGCGAATATTGCCGCACAGTTTCCCGGCATATTTGTATGAAGCGGGGTCAATTCTTTTGGTTTCATACATCAGCTTCAACCAATAGCTTGTCTCGTTGGACTCTTTCAATGCAATTTCCAACTTTGCAATAAAATCTTTTTTGCTCTGGGCGTACTGCGCTTCGTGTATATTCGCACCTACGGAAGTACCTGCTCTTGCAAGCTGATCGGTCATATCTCTTGACACTACCATATGGTGCAGATAAATCCCGCTTTTTTCCGGACAGCGCCGATAGAAAATGCTGCTGTCCGGTAATCGGACAGCAGCATTGTAATTGGGGATAAGTTATCAGCGCTGTACGCGGCCCGACGCATTTCCGGCCGCGAGAGCCTCAACTTCGGCTACGCTCATCTGGTTGAAGTCGTGCTCAATGCTGTGCTTCAGGCAGGAAGCGGCGACTGCAAAGTTGATCGCCGCCTGATCGTCCTTGCCGGACATCAGTGCGTAAATCAGTCCGCCGCCGAAGCTGTCTCCGCCGCCGACACGGTCAACGATATGGATGCGGTAGGTGGGAGAAAACACGGCCTTGTCGCTTGCCGCGTCATACAGCATTCCTGCCCAGTCGTTATCGCTGGCGGACAGAGAGCCGCGCAGCGTGATGGCGACCTTCCTGCATCCGAAGCGCTGCGCGATCTGGCGCGCGACGCTGATATAGCCCGCATGGTCGAGCTTGCCGCTGTTAATGTCGGTATTTTCCGCCTCGATCCCGAAAACGTCCTTCGCGTCTTCTTCGTTCGCAATGCACACACCAACATAGGGCAGCAGCTTTGCCATGACCTCGCCGGCCTGCTCGCGCGACCACAGCTTTTTTCTGTAATTGAGGTCGCAGGAAACGGTTACGCCCTTTTCCTTTGCGGCCTTGCACGCCTGCAGGCAGGCTTCCGGCATCTCGCCGCCCAGAGCAGGAGTAATTCCGGTCCAGTGGAACCAGTCAGCGCCCTCAAAAATGCCATCCCAGTCGAATTCCTCCGCCTTTGCCGTCGCGATCGACGACCCGGCGCGGTCATAAATGACCTTGGACGCACGCTGGGACGCGCCTTTTTCACAGTAGTACACGCCCAGACGCGGGCCGCCGCGCAGAAGATACTTCGTATCGACCCCGTAGCGCCTCAGTTCGTTGACAACGCACTGTCCTATCTCATGTGCCGGAACCTTGCTGACAAAGGCGGCATCCACACCATAATTCGCGAGAGAAACCGCGACGTTCGCTTCTCCTCCGGCATAGCTCACCTCGAAGCTGTTCGCCTGCACGAAGCGAAGGTACCCCTCCGGGTTCAGGCGCATCATAATCTCACCAAAAGTTACTGCTTTCATGACTTTCTCCTCATGTATGTTAATTTTTCAGAAGATGGATCGCAAAACCGGCGATTTCGTCTTTGAAGTAGATGGCGGTAAGCTCTCCGTTTTTGTACTTTGCCGAACTTTCGTCAAACGCGACGCCTTTTCCCTTCAGCTCGTCCATCGCCTTTGCCATGTCGTCCACGGCGATGCAGATGTGGCCGTTGGTTCCTCTGCCGTTTTCCTTTACGATCTCAATCATTTTGTCGCCGACAAATATGGATGAGTTTCCGTACTTCGGCTCAAACCCGAACAGAACATGAAACAGCTCCGCGATCTGCGCGGCGTTCTCCGCGTTGGCGGCGTTGATTCCCAAATGCGCAACTTTCATTTTCGCACTCAGCCCTTCGCGATGGAGACCATCGTTCTGGCAACCTCCGTTATTTTCTCAAATTCGCCGTTCTCAACCCATTTTTTGTTGACCAGATTTCCGCCTATGCCCGCGCCGCACATGCCGAGGTCGAGATACTCCCGGAGATTCGTCTCGTTTACGCCGCCGACCGCCATCATGGGTACGTGGCTGATCGGCGCCCGCACGGCCTTGACGTACGCGGGACCAAGGTTTGCGATCGGGAAAAGCTTTACGAAATCGGCGCCGTTGTTGTAAGCGGTCAGGATCTCCGTGGGCGTGAGCGCGCCGGGCATGGACACAAGCCCAAGCTCCCGCGTGCGCTTTATGACGTCGATATTGGTATCGGGGGAGATGATATACTTTGCCCCCGCGCTGGCGGCAAGCTCAACGAGCTTAACGGAGGTCACTGTGCCCGCGCCGACCTCCATGGCTCCGCTGTATGCCTCGCTGACGGCTTTGATCGCGGCGGCGGTGGTTGGCCAGCTATCCGGGTTTTTCTGGTCAAAGGTTATCTCAACAAGCCGGAAGCCGCCCGCGTAGAGGGCTCCGGCGACCTTCAGGCATTTTTCCGGCGCGATGCCGCGCACAATCGCGATCAGCTTTTCTTTTTTTATGGTCTCAATTACATTTTCTCTCATTGATACGCACTTCCTTTTTTTGAAAAAGCCCCGCGGACCGCGAGGCTCTTTCATTCTCATCACAGATATTTTTCGCCAAAGGCAACCAGCGCCTTTTCAAAGCACTGCATCGGCACTCTTGCCATGCCCGCGCCGATCAGGCCGCCGACACGGTTGAACATACCGCCGTGAATTGCCGGGCAGACGCCCTCCTTGAGTACCTTGCGGATATCGATGCCGACGGGGAGGAAATCGAAGTCCAGGTTGGGGATGGGGAAGTTGTAGTTCTTCTCCATCGTGATCCTGTACATTTCCTTCGTCTGCCCGATGCTCTCCTTCAGCGTCATGCCGCGCAGATTGCACACGATGGGGCTTGCCGCGGCGGCAAAGCCGCCCATGCCGTAGCATTCGACGACGCAGGAGTCGCCCATCCACGGGAGCTGATCCTTCTCGGTGAACTCCGAGGAGGTGTAGCGGCCCTTCATCATCGGTGCGGGAGCGGTGAACCACTGTCCCGGCAGGGATGCGATCTTGATGCCAAACTCAACGCCGTTGCCGCAGACCGCCGTGACCATGGTCGAATACTCCGTGCCGTCCGCCGCGACCAGCGCCGCTCTTGCCGCGGCCTGACCATAGCAGTGGAAGAAACGCGGCGTATCGACGATATACCGCACCGTCTTCATGATCTCCTTCTTGGGTCTGTCCAGCTCAAACAGTGCCGGCAGCATGAGCCGGTCATAAATGTAGTCGCAGGCGGTCTGGCGGGTGTGGTTCTCGTCGCCCATCTGCATACTTTCGGCAAGGATCGGCTTGATGGGGATGCCGCCCAGCTTGTGGAGCGCCTCCACCATGGGCGGGAACAGCTCCTCGCGCATATAGCGCAGGTTCTCCGCGATCTCCTTGGAGTAAAGGCCCCAGCCGCAGAAGCCGCCCTGAAACGGTCCTTCCGCCGGGAACGTCGCGGCGACGGTATGGTTGTGCCGGTCCTCCACAACGTTCAGGACGACGGACTTCGTAATGATGCCCGTGCCCGCGCCGACCGTGTTGTGGTCGAGTGCGCTGGAGATTTTGATCTCGCCTGCCTTGAGGCGCTTGACCGCTTCTTCCTCGTCCTTTGCCCAGCCCTCAAAGAGCATTGCACTGACCATGCCGCGCTTGTGGAGCATCGTCATGTCCTCATAGGCGATCGGGGGGCCCGAGTGGAGGATCATGTGATCCTCCAGCCCATCGACGCATTCGATGGCCGGCTTCATATCCACCCAGACAGGGTCGCTGTCCATGAGCATATGGACTGTTTTCTCATTTGCCTGCGCTATTTTTTCTTTTATATCCATCTTTGTCGCGTCTCCTTCTGTGTTCAGAGCAGTTTGTCAAGAAGCGCAAGGATCTCCGGCTTCAGCTTGACGGGCGGACGCCACTCCAGCTGCGTCACCTTGACGCCCTGCTTTTCTACCGCTTCATAGAAGCTCTGAAGTCCGACATTGATCACTTTCAGCTTTGTCTTGTCGTATTCCTTCACGGTTCTCAGCCCCTTTCATTCAGCGCGCTCATGAGCGCCGCGGCAAGGCGCGCGCTCTGGTAATTGCTGTCCGTCACGATGACTCCCGCGTCACGCAGCATCTTTGCCTGAAGCTCGATATTCTGCGGGTCCTCCGCAGAGCCGCAGATATTGGAAATGACCGTGATGTGCTTTTCGGCGATCGCCTTTTTGGCCTCGATCGCGAACTCCTTCACCGGCTCCTTCGCAACGCCGGGACCTGTGATGAAGTCCAGCAGAATGACCGCGACCTCATCGTCCTGAAGCTCCTGACGGAAGCGCTTCAGTCTGATCTCGGGGTCGAACACCGGGTGCGGCGAGCACGCGGTAAATTCCTCGCTGCCGAGGTCAAGGATGGAGTGCCCCTCGCTGTGCAGGTGGGAGGCCAGCTTTTCGGCATACGCCGTGTTCAGGTTGCTGTGCAGCCGGGCGTTTTTGACATGGCTGCTGTAATAGATCAGTCCTTCTTCGGTGAAGGTGCCGCCGCAGTACAGTCCGCGGAAGTACTTCTGCTTTGCGGAGTACCCGCGCATCTCCCGCGTGACGATCTCCTTGATCTGCTCGTCCGTGAAGCCAAAGTCATGGGTCTTCGCGCCGAGGAGCTGAGCGGCCTTTACCGCCGCGCCTTCAAGGCTGTACGTGCCATACACTCTGTGCCCCTCATAGAGCTTCTCGTCCGCGCCGAGGAAGATCGCGACGACAGGCTTTGAAACAATATCCGCGAAGCTGAGGACCTTGTTCATGACCGTGAGGTCAGCAAGCTTCGATACCAGAATGATGATCTTGGTGTCGGGGTCGCGCTCCAGACGGCGGATACCTTCGAGCATCATGATGCCGCCGATCTCCGGGTACAGGTCGCGTCCGCCCGTGCCGATGAGGGAGGAGATGCCGAAGCCCAGCTTCTCGACCAGACAGCCGACTTCCTGCGCGCCGCTGCCGGACGCGCCGACGATGCCGACGCAGCCGGGGTGATAGCAGCTGCCCGCCGCAAGCCCGACGCCCTTCAGGTAACCGACGCCGCAGTCGGGGCCCATCATCAGCACGCCTTTGCTGATGGCAAGCTCCTTGAGGCGTTTTTCGTCTTCAAGAGAGACGTTATCGCTGAACATGAACACATCCAGGCCCATTTTCAGCGCCTTTTCCGCCTCCGCCGCGGCGTACTCGCCGGGGAGCGAGATCTGCACGAGGTCATAGGGGTCTTCGTCGAGGTCGATATCCTCGATGTTATCGTAGGTCTTGCCGCCGGATGCGGCATTCTTGTGGTCAAGCAGATCCTGACCCAGCGCCAGCGCCGCGTCCGCGGCAGCTTCGTCGGACGCGATGACGGCGACGACAAGGTCGTTCGCGCCGACATCCGCCGGGATATCAAAGCCAAGCCCTTCCAGTATCTCTCTGTTTGCCGCCGTCACCATGCTGGCGTTGCAGTTTTCGATGCCGTCCGCTTTCTTGACGCTGTCGGTCACAGACATGAGGGAGACCGAGTCCACATATCGGTTTCTTTTGATTATAAATTTACTTGTCACACTAATCGCCTCTGGTTTCCTAATTTATACTGAACTCCAATTAAAATCTTTAGAAAAGATTTTAATTGCCTGAAGGGCAAGGAGTTCATATGAGACTTGTTTTGTGATTTCTTTCCTTATAAATCACAAAACTGGCAGCGCCATCAGGCGATGCCTTCCTGATTGAAATCAAAGATTTTAATCAGGAAATAATATTAGATTTCGGCGCGGCGGGGCACTGCCCTGCCGTTTTCACAGCAGATGTTTACGCGGTATTTCTCCGGTTCGCCAGCGGAGTCCGTGCGGACATGGCAGCCGGTGGATGTTTTCCGTTCAAGGGCGGCAAGCGTCACCGCGTGTGCCGTGAGCGTATCGTTGCGCAGGCGCTGCTGCGCATAGCAGCCGCTCTCCGGGATCTGTTCCAGCATCCGCTCCAGCTCCGTCTTCGCCTGCTCCAGCTTACCGGCCTCCCGGATCACGCCCAGCGCCCCGCCGACGATCTTTGTCAGCTCCGCGCGAAGCGCATCGATATTGACCGTGGCTGCCGCGTCGCTTATCTCGTCCGTGCAGTCCGCCGGTTCGCCGCTGAGTGTGTCCATATACGCCGCCGCGCTGCAGCCCGCTCTGCGGCCGAACACCATCGTTTCCAGTCCGGCATTGCCGCCGATGCGGTTCGCGCCGTGCAGTCCGCCGAGGATCTCGCCGCAGACGAACAGCCCTTCCGCGCTTGTGCTGCAATCGGGTCTTGCGTACACGCCGCCCAGCGAGGTGTGCGCCGCCGGGGCTATCTCCATCGCCTGCTCGGCGATGTCCATTCCCACCGCGCGGTAGCGCTTTACGTAGGCGCTGTAAGCCTCCTCCAGCCGTTCGCGCCCGACGCCGCTTGCGTCGAACGCCACGCCGCCGTGCTCCGTTCCCCGTCCCGCGGCGATCTCGGACGCGATCGCGAAGGACAGAACATCCTTATCCGCGCATTCGCCCTTGTCGCTGTAACGGAACATGAACCGTTCGCCTTTGCCGTTGCGCAGCACAGCGCCCTCATAGAAAAGCGTCGTGATCACGCTCTTTCCGGCAATCGCCAGCGGCCAGACGGCAGCGCTCGGCTCGAACTGGACAAACTCCATATCCGTCAGCTCTGCCCCGGCGTCAAGCGCCATTGCCATGGCGTCCCCGCCAAGGTCGGCGGAGTTCGTCGAAAACGGGAATATCCTGCAGAAGCCGCCCGCGGCGAGGATCACCGCTTTCGCCTTGATCTGCATCCAGCGTTTGCTCTGCGTGTCAAAGCAGTGAGCGCCGCACACTCTGCCGTCTTCCGTTATCAGGCGCAGGGCATGGAGCGTGGTGCAGACGCTGACATTTTCGTGCTGCTCCATGACGGTAAGCAGCTTTCTGAGGATCGCGCCGCCGGCATCGTTGCCGATGCTGATGACCCGCGGACACGATGCCCCGAGGGGTCTGAGCTGCTGATAGCTCCCATCCGCCTCGCGGTTGAAGTCCAGGCCAAGCTCATCGAAAAACGGCAGAAGCTCAAGGCTGCCCCTGCACAGCTCTTCAACGAGCGCCGCGTTGCCCTGACCTCTGCCGGAAGCCTCTGTATCCTGTATGAAAAGTTCCGTCGAATCCTGCGGATTCAGCGGCATATTGAAGCCGTGTACATACGGGGATGACCCCGCACCGGGGCGCAGAATCGTGATTCTGCGTCCCGGCTCGGCTTTCAGTACTTCATATGCCGCCGTCAGCCCGGCAAGACCGCCTCCAATAATAAGCAGGTCTGTTTTCACGGCTTATTTGGTCTCCCAAATACCGCCCTTTGCCATGGAGCCGACGTTCTGCACGAAGAGGTTGAGGTAACGGGGATAGTCCTTGCTGGGGAACTCCCAATGGAAGGCCGCAAGTCTTCTGTTCATTTCCTCGTCGCTGATGCACAGATGCAGCTTACGCGCAGGGATGTCGATCTCGACCTCGTCGCCCTCTTCGATGACGCCGAGGGGGCTGCCAAGCGCCGCTTCGGGGGACACATAGCCGATGGAAAGGCCGGAGGTGCCGCCGGAGAAGCGTCCGTCGGTGATGATGGCGCAGGAGTTATACAGCTCGTGCAGGCCCTTCAGCTCCTCCTGGAAGGTGAAAGCGGTGGTGCCGAAACGTCCGCGCAGGCCCATAAAGCGCAGCACGCAGCAGTCGCCCGCATGGATCTGTCCGGCGCGCAGAGCCTGAATGCCATCCTCAAGGGAGTCGAACACACGGGCCTTGCCCTTGTAGGTCATGAGCTGAGAAGGAACGCCCGCGATCTTGACGATAGCGCCCTCGGGGGCGAGGTTGCCGTAGAGCACGCCGATGCCCGGCTCGGTCATGACGGGGTTGTCGAGGCTGTGGATAACGTCGCGGTTGTAGACGACGGCGTCTCTGACGTTCTCCTCAAGGGTATGTCCGGTGACGGTCAGGCAGTCGCCGTGCAGCTTGGGCAGCAGCTCCTTCAGCATGGCGCGCATACCGCCGGCAAGGTCAAAGTCCTTGACGTTGTAGGGGCCGCTGGGAGCGAGGTGAGACAGCAGCGGGATCTCGTTGGAAGCTTCGTCGAAGTACTTCCACCAAGGCAGGTCGTAGCCCGCTTCGTTCGCGATGGCGGGAATGTGGAGGATGAGGTTGGAGGACGCCGCGACTGCCATGTCCAGCATGATGGCGTTCTTGATGGCGTTCTCGGTAATAATCTGTCTGGCGGTGATGCCCTCGTTGACCAGATTCATGATCTGCTTACCGGCCATGTAGGAGAGGTTGTAGATGGAGGAGCTGGTCGCGCACATGGTGGAGTTGCCGGGCAGGGTCATGCCCAGAGCCTCGGCGATCATGCACATGCTGTTCGCGGTGGTCATGGAGGTGCAGGCGCCGCAGATGCCCCAGGAGTTTTCGATGAGTCCGTTGTACTCATCCATGTCCATCTTGCCGGCCTTCGCCGTGCCGACCTTGTCCTGCGCATGGATATGCAGGACTTCCTTGCCGCGGAAGGTACCCAGAGGCATGTAGCCGCCGGTCACCATGATGGCGGGGATGTTCAGTCTCGCCGCGCCCATCAGATGGCCGGGGACGACGGAGTCACAGGAGGAGAGCAGCACCATGCCGTCAAAGAAGTTGCCGTCAACGGTCAGCTCGACCTGATCGGCGATGGAGTTACGGCTGGGGACTTCGATATATCTGGGGTCCTTGAGCACCATGCCGTCGCAGATACCCGTCGTCATGACCTCCAGAGGCAGGCCGCCTGCTTCACGAACGCCCTGCTTTACACGCTCGGCAAGCTTGTCAAGATGTACATGGCCGGGGTTATATTCGTTCCAGCTGTTCACCACAGCGATGAGGGGGCGCTTCTGTTCTTCCTCGGTATAGCCCATGCCGCACATCAGTCCGCGGCGGCACTCGGAGGCTTCGCCAAACTCCCAGCAGCTTCTCATGTTTTCATACTTTACCTTTGCCATTGTCTTTTTCACCTTTCCGGAATTTCTTCCTGAGCATTTGTTTTTCCTGTTTACTGATTTATCTCAAAATTCATCTTCGAGCATACAGTCGATCGCGCCGTCGATGCTCTGTCCGCCATCGACCGCGATCGTCTGCCCGACGATGTATTTTGTCTTTTCCACATCCGCGAAGAACTGTATCATCGGCACGATATCCTCCGGCGTTGCGAGGTATCCCGCGGCGATCTTGCGCCGGAAGCCCTCGACGTCGCGATCGGAATAACGGCTCATCACGCCGGTGAGGATCAGACCGGGCGCGACACAGTTGACGCGGATTCCGTACTTTGCCACCTCGATGGCGAGCGTCTTCGTGAACATCTCGATGCCGCCCTTGCCAGCGCAGTATGGCAGTGCCTTTCTCTTGACCCATGTGACGCTGCCGTGGATCGAGCTGATGTTCACGATGCGTCCGGGGATGTTGTGCTCCTTCATGTTCTTGATCGCTTCATGGGACAGATAGGCCGCGCCGCTCAGGTTCAGCGCTATCTGGGAATCCCAGTAATCCAGCGGCATGTCGCAGAACTCACCCTTGGGCATTTTCAGCGCGCCGCCGGCGTTGTTGATGAGGACGTCCACCGTGCCGAAGTGCTCGATGAAATCCCGCATCATCCCCACTGCCTGCTCCCGGCAGCCGATGTCCGCGCAGTAAATCTGTGCGTCCACGCCGTATTTGCGGCATTCCGCCGCGGTCTCCTCCGCACCGGCTCTGTTGTTGTGGTAGTTTATGCCGACGTTGCAGCCGTCCTTCGCGAAGGCGATCGCCGTCGCCGCTCCTATGCCGTGGGATGCACCCGAAATAAGTACGTTCCTGCCCATTTACTTCAACTCTCCTTTATAAAACTTGCTGTGCCGGATATGCTCATCCGTCGTATACATTGCGAGGAACAGTTTCTGCGGCATTCCGCAGCCGAGCTGCGTTATCATCTGCGCGGCCATGACCGAAGTATCCGTAAGGCCGCAGCTGAGCGCCTCGTCAACAAAGCGCTGATATTGCTCCGTATAGGCAGCGCACAGGTCAAGAACGCGCCGGACATTCTCCGCGCCCTCGATGTTGTAGCCCATTCCGGCATAATCGTGCCCCGCGATGATATTCTCGACGTCGCAGGTTCTGAGCTTCGCAACCGAGCCGAGATAGGCGTCAAGATCCTGATAGAACGCGATGCCCTGCGTCACGGTTCCGTTTGCCTGCAGGGAGTCTCCGGTCACGGCGGTCTTCGTCTTCCTGTCGTACCAGCATACGCAGTCGCCGTCATGTCCCGGGGTGTGCAGCACCGTAAGTCTGTCCCCCAGCGCCTCCCCGTCCCGGAGAACACGATCCGGCTCCACACCGCGCAGGTAGCACTGGGGCGGCGGACTGAAGCGGGGGTACTTTGTCCGGATGCGCACGGCGTTCGCCGCAGGGTCTCTCAGCGCCGGGGCGGCCTGCTCGATGCAGGCGGTTCTGATCTGCGGCGCAAGCTCCTTTATCCGGGCGTGGCCGCCGATGTGGTCGCCGTGGCAGTGCGTGCTGACGAGCCAGTCGATGTCTCCCAGCCCAAGCCCAAGCTCCGCCAGTGCGGGGCGTATCACCCCGTCAACCACGTCTGCGCTCGCGCCGCTGTCTATGAGGCAAAGTTCCTCGCCCCGTACCAGCGTCACCCCGCTCCACACGGGTGGGAAAGGAGACTTGAGCAAAAATATTCCGTCCTGAACCTCGCGAAAGTGTTCCATATCGTCTCTCAGCCTTCCATTTTTTCTATGTATCCATAGGTCTGCCTTGCGACCCCCAGTTCCTCATTCGCGGGGATCACGGACACCCGCACCGCCGAAGCCGCGCCGGATATGGTGCCTTCCCGGCAGCCGCTGTTTTTCTCCTCGTCCAGCTCCACGCCCAGATGCCGGATCTGCGCGCACACTCTGCTTCTGACAAGGTCGGAGTTCTCGCCGATCCCGCCGGTGAAGATGAGCTGGTCAAGTCCGCCCAATTCCGCGTAATACGCGCCGATAAACCGCACGATGCTGCACACGAACATATTGATCGCCAGCTCTGCCCGTGCGTTCCCGTCCGCCGCCGCGGCGCTGACCTCGCGCAGGTCGTTGCTGATGCCGGACACGCCCAGAAGTCCTCCGTTTTTGCTCAGCCCGTGGAGGATGTCGTCAAGCTCCATGCCCTTGCTCATGAGGAAAGGCACAATGTACGGGTCAATGTCCCCGGCACGATTCGCGTGCATCACGCCGGTCTGGAGGGAGAAGCCGAAGCTGTTGTCCACGCTCTTTCCGTTGAGGATCGCACAGATAGAGCAGCTTCCGCCAAGATGGCAGGAGATGACTCTCTCCGCCCTGCCGAGCTTTGCCGCCTGCTGGGCGATGTACCCGTGGGACGCGCCGTGATAGCCCATCTTGCGGATGCCGTATTTTTCGTACCATTCGTAGGGGATGGAGTACAGCGCCCGCTCAAGGGGGATCTCCCGGTGAAACGCCGTCTCGAACACGCCTATCATGGGCACATCCGGCAGAACGGCTCTGAACTGTCCTATTGCCTCTATGTAGGCGGCGTTATGCACCGGCGCGATGTAGAGGTATTCGCGCATGTTCTCCATGACCTCGTCCGTCAGCTCGTGTACGCCGTAGTAGCCTCGGGAAAGCACGGTCTTGAAGCCTATGGCGCTTATTTCCTCCACGCCCTTTATCACGCCCGTTTCGTCGCCGGTCAGCTTTTCCAGGAACAGCGCGATGCCCTCGGCGTAGCTTGGGATGCACAGCCCCTCCGCGCTGAACCGCGCACCGCTGAGATGGCTGCGGTACGACATGATCGCCGCGTCACGGCTGCCGACGCGCTCTATCTTCGCCTCGCACAGCACCCGCTCCTCCGGCATGTCAAAGAGCTTGAATTTCAAGGATGTGCTGCCGACATTGCTGACAAGCAGTTTCATAACTGTCCCCTCCCATGTATAAGCTTTGCCGCGATCGTGATTCCCAGCAGCATCTCCGAACCGGAGCTGCTGCCGATGGTCAGAAGCCGCTGCGTGCCGTCCTCCCCGGCCCCGGTAAGGCCGCGGAGCACATTGTCCATCATTTCAAATCTGCCGCCGTCCGTGACGGCTTTCAGGATCGCCGCGCTTATGAGGTTTGTACGTTCCGGGGCATAGCGCTTCACTGCGTTCACAAACTCCACATCCGCCGCGGTCAGCTTCCGCGCGCCGTGCAGCAGCGTGTATGTCATGCCGCACAGGACATCGTCCGCCGACGGCGTCAGCCCGATGCCCAACCCCAGCAGACTCTTCACTTCCGCGGGCACGGTCTCAGCGTCATTGTGTGCAAGTCCGTCCCTCAGCCGGACAAGCGGCCCGTATGCCTTTGCGCAGAAAGGATTTGCCGCTATACCTTTTTCCGGCGCCGCCCCCAGACAGAGGGCATCCGCAAGCGGCACAAGTCCGCTTGTCCTGCCAAGAGCGCTGAGCAGTCTTGCCGCCGCCTCTATCCTCTCCGCGCGGAAAGTGCCCCACGGTTCCTGCGGCGCGCACTGTGGGTACGGCTGCACGCGCAGAACCCCGCCGCGAAACACAAGCGCATTGTCTGCCGTGTCGAAGCGCCCGCCTGCAGAAAGCCGCAGAGCCGCCGCCGCGGCGGCATAGTCGTCTACGGCAATGCCGATGGGCGTTATGCCAAGGTCGGCGGAACAGAGCATATATACATCCCGCCCCGCTTTCAGATAGCTCGCTTTGGAATTGACCGCCAGAAGCTCGCCCGGGCCATTTGTAAAAAGCCTTTCCAACACGGCCTTATCCGCAAAAGCATCTATTACCGTTTCTTTCATATCACTGCTTCTCTTGTCTTCTCATTCAGGTCCGTTTCCGCCTTAAGTATAAGCTTCCGCGTTCGATATAGCAATACAATTTCCCGCCCGGATTTATAAAAAGCAAACATTTTTCGTAATTTGAATTTCGGGCAAATCGCTTTCTTTGCCGCTTGATTATTTACATCCGCTGTGCTATAATTTATAAAAAATGGAAAGAGCGGGCGCACCGTCCCCATACCGTCTCCCGCAAGATAGGAAGACGCCGACGGGCGCGTTTGCGCGATAAATCACCTTGTCTTCACGCCCTGCCATGACGATCCCAGAAGGAGTTGTTATTATGCTGCTGTGTGATATGAACCCGAATCTCCGGTTTGCCCAGAATATCGTTTTCGTCCCTGTCGGGCGGCAGGTCTGTCCCGGTGACAACCGCATTTTTTATGTGACCTCCGGTGTCGGAACGCTTGCCGTACACGGCAGCAGCTATCCGCTTGCCCCGGGGACGTTCGCGCTGATAAACTCGGGGGAGCTTTACCAGCTCCAGCCCGGTGCACCGCTGAGCATGATCGTCTTCAACTTCGATTACAGCTTTGAGCGCTCGAACATTGTAAACTTCATCCCGCCGATCCCCGTCAGCGGCGGCGAGTCCGCCGGAGAGGTATACCGTGACCACATCGACGACTGCGCCGCGCTCAACGAGCCGCTTGTCCTCAGCGACATGAATTTCATCGAGGGTGAGCTGAAGACCATACTGGACGTCTATGAATCGCAGGAGGTCTACTACCGCGAGAAAGCCTCGAGCCTCTTCAAGACCGTGCTCATCACCGTCGCGAAGACCAAGATGGTCTCCAACAACCGTGCCGGACGCACCGCGCTGCAGCTCATCCGCTACCTTCAGGAGCACTATAACGAGAACCTGACCAGCGAGATGATCGCCGAGCAGTTCAACTACCACGCCTACCACATCAACCGTCTTATGCGCAACGCGACGGGCACGACCGTGCATAAGTACCTCATCAACTATCGCATCACCGCCGCGAAGAATCTGCTGACATGTACGGAGCTGAGCGTGCAGGAGATCGCCTTCAAGGTCGGCTTTGAGAGCACCGCGTACTTCTCAAATTCCTTCAAGAAAATGATTGGGTGCAGCCCCAACGAATTCCGCAGGCTTCAGCGGCAGTCCTTCTGAGCTGCGCGGCTGCCGGTATGGCGTCATGCGCCGTGCCGGCAGTTTTTTTCTGAACCGGAAATTATACATTTCCAAAAGTGCTTCCGCCGCTGTGCCGTTCCGGGTTTATCATCGGAATTGCACAGAAAACGCAATTATTTTTGCGTAAATTGCCAATGTGCATGTTCCGCAGCGCAAATGGTTTGTTGAATTTGACCATATTATACAGCAGACGCGCGCGTAAAGAAAGCGTTAAAACAAACAACTTTTTGCAAAAAGCAAACATATCCGCATCCGCCCCAGCCGGTCGATGCTCTTGACCACGAGGGTGTCGTCCTTTTTTAATTTCCGGATCAGTCGCTTGTAATTTTTTCGTTCAAAGTCCTTTCCGGACTGCTTGTCCATATAGACCCGATTTTCCGCTATCCCGAACTCCCGCATTGCGATCAGCTGCTTTTGCTCGTTCTGTTCCTTTGTTGAGACCCGGATATACCCATATTCCATAGTATAAACCTCCAATTTATCGGTATTCGGATAAATTGTAGTACAATTTGCTGCCCCTGTCGTATCCTGTGAGGCAATGGTATATCACTTAATATGGAACAGCCGCAGTCAAAATACTCGCGGCGGGTCAAAAATCTGACAAAAAAGTCTTTTCACGTTGGAATTTTGCAAATCAGCAAAGGAAAAAGCGCCTGCGCCCCGTTCAGATAGCGGGGCGCAGGCGTGGAAGTCAATATGGAGCATTTCTGATAGAAATAAAAAATCCGAACCCGTCCCGTCTGGAACAAGTTCGGATTTCTTTGTTTTGGTGGACGATATAGGACTCGATCACCGATTTTGCCCCGTGGGGCAAAATCGTATGGATGCAGCCAGTTTCTGAACTGGCTGCCGCAAGATGCCACTGGCATCCTGCATTCAGATGGGTTCAAGTCCTATACCGTCCACTAAAAAGAGAAAACACCACCTGACAGGTGGTGTTTCTTATGGTGGACGATATAGGACTCGAACCTATGACCTTCCGCACGTCAAGCGGATGCTCTAGCCAGCTGAGCTAATCGTCCGTCAGCGCACTCAACTGAATGCCTGATTAGTATACACAACCATTCGCCATTTGTCAAGCGTTTTTTCCAGAAATTATCCTGCTGCCGCGTCAACGCTCTGTTCCCCCTGAAATTGGATGACCAGACGGTTGGGAAGGCACACGATCGGCGTGCCGCTGCTGCAAAAGCCACGCTCCATGCAGTAGTGGTCTGGGCAGTCCGCCGCCGTGACGGCAATACGCCCGTCCCGGACGGTGACGGTGTTGCTGCCGCCGGTTTCCCCGACGACGGTAAACTGCTGATCGATGCGCAGATTTACGGTTCTGACAATCTTTCCCCCGCTGCTGATCTCAGCGTAAACGGCGTCGTCGCCGGGCAGCAGAAGGAAGATGCTCAATCCAAGGCACACCGCCGCAATGGCCGCAATGAGCAATATCCACGTTTTTGTTTTCACGGGGCAGTCACCTCGCCGGGAAAGATTTGCGATTCCATTGGCAGTATAGCAAAAGTCAATGAAAAACGCAAGAAAAAGTCCCAAATACTTCTTGACTTTTTATATCTGCAATGCTAAAATAGACAGGCCGCATTGAAGGGGCTTTCAGTCGGTGCGTCCAAAATCACCGCGCCCCCAGAGCGAGACTACACAATTAAAGTAGGTGAAACAAATGAAAGCAGTTATCGTAACCGGTGGTAAGCAGTACACCGTTGCCGAGGGCGACATCGTGTTCGTGGAGAAGCTGGGTGCGGAAGCCGAGGCTACCGTCAAGTTCGATCAGGTTCTGGCTGTTCTGGACGGCGAGAACACCAAGATCGGTGCTCCCACTGTGGAGGGTGCCAGCGTCGAGGCCAAGGTCGTCAAGAACGGCAAGGGCAAGAAGATCGACATCATCCGCTACAAGTCCAAGAAGAACGAGAAGAAGCACATCGGTCATCGCCAGCCTTACACCAAGGTGGAGATCACCAAGATCGCTCTGTAATTTATGACAAGATGCGAATTTCACACCGAGGGCGAGAGGATCACCGGATTCTCCGTCTCGGGTCACAGCGATTATGACGAGCCGGGAAAAGACATTGTCTGCGCCGCCGTCTCCGCTGTCGTTACCATGGCCGAAGCCACCATCAACGATGTGTGCGGCGCCAAGGCCAAGGTCCGGGTCAAGGATGGGGAAGATAACCGCATCACTTTGACTCTCCCCGCGTCCTGCGACGAGGAGGACACCGTTCAGGCTGTGCTTGCCGGAATGCTGGTGACTCTGTGTTCGCTGCGGGACGACTATCCTGATAATATCGAAGTTTTGGAGGTGTAACACCATGCTGAAGATTGGTATTCAGTTCTTCGCTCACCACAAGGGCGGCGGTTCCACCAAGAACGGCCGTGATTCCGAGTCCAAGCGTCTGGGCGTGAAGCGTGCCGACGGTCAGTTCGTTCTGGCCGGCAACATTCTGGTTCGCCAGAGAGGCACCCACATCCATCCCGGTGTCAATGTGGGCATCGGTAAGGACGACACCCTGTTCGCCAAGGTTGACGGCACCGTCAAGTTTGAGCGTCTGGGCAAGGATCGCCGGCAGTGCTCCGTGTACGCCGAGCAGTAAGATCATCTGGACAAGGAAGGCTGCCGCATCACTGATTGCGGCAGCCTTTTTATAAGGAAACTCTGAGATAACACCGCGCCATTGTGCGCATGCCACAGGAAGGAGGCATCCGTCGTGCTTTTAACGGAATTTGACCCCACGCCCCGCGCCGTCATCAACCCGGACTACATAAAACCGGTGGAGAATTTCCCGGAAACGGTGGTCGCCGTCTTTTCCCACCAGCTTTTCGCCTCCGTGACCGCGTTTCTGGGCGGTAAGCACATTGCCCAGACCCGCGACGCGGACGGAGACTGGCCCATTTATGAGGTCACCTACCGGGGAAGCCGACTGGGCTTCTGCAAAGCAAGGGTGGGCGCACCTGCCTGTGTGGGGCAGTTCGAGGAGATCATCGCCATGGGCGCACGCCGGTTCATCCTGCTGGGCAACTGCGGCGTTCTGGACAAAAGAATCGAGGACTGCGGCATCATCATTCCCACAAAAGCCATCCGGGATGAGGGCACCAGCTATCATTATGCTCCGGCAAGCGATCTGATCGACGTCAACACCCGCTATATTCCCGAATTCATCGAGGTTCTTCGGGAATTTGGGTATCCTTATGTGCAGGGCGCTGCGTGGACGACGGACGCCTTTTACCGGGAGACCCCCGCAAAGGTCGCTGCCCGGCGGCGCATGGGTGCGGTGTGCGTGGAGATGGAGTGTGCGGCCATGCAGGCCATGTGCGATTTCCGGGGTGTGGAATTCTTTCAGTATTTCTATGCCGGGGACAATCTGGATCACCCCCAGTGGGACCCCAGAAGCCTGTCCGGACACGCCCGGCTATCAGACAAGGAAAAAATTGCCCTGCTGGCTTTCGAGCTGGCCAGCAGAATCGGCTGAATAAAGGGAAGTACCCGTACTTCCATAGATTAGGAGGACGTACAACTATGTTCGTGGATAAAGTGCGCATCACCGTCATCGGCGGACGGGGCGGCGATGGAGCGGTGGCGTTCCACCGGGAAAAATATGTGGCCTCCGGCGGCCCGGACGGCGGCGACGGCGGACATGGCGGCAGCGTCATTCTCCGGGTCAACGACAACCTGTCCACTCTTTTGGATTTCCGCTACAAGCGCAAGTATCAGGCCGCCGCAGGTGTCAGCGGTCAGGGTCGGAAAATGGCGGGCAAACGGGGCGAAAACCTGATCATCGAAGTCCCTCGGGGCACCGTTGTGCGGGACGCCGAAACAAACCAGATCATCGTAGACATGTCCACCGGCGAGGATTTCATTCTCGCCAAGGGCGGACGGGGCGGCTGGGGCAATGCCCATTACGCCACCCCCACCCGTCAGGTTCCCCGGTTTGCCAAGGCCGGTCTTAAGGGACAGGAGCGGGACGTGATTCTGGAGCTGAAGCTTCTGGCGGACGTGGGTCTGGTGGGCTTTCCCAACGTGGGTAAATCCACCCTGCTTTCCGTCACCTCCAACGCCCATCCGAAAATCGCCAACTATCACTTTACGACCCTGTATCCCAATCTGGGCGTTATTTATGTAGATGAGGGCGTGTCCTTCGTCATGGCGGACATCCCCGGCATCATTGAGGGCGCCGCTGAGGGCGCGGGTCTGGGGCATGATTTTCTCCGGCACATTGACCGCTGCCGCCTGCTCGTTCACGTTGTAGACGTGTCCGGAAGCGAGGGGCGGGATCCGGTGGAGGATTTCCACGCCATCTGTGCCGAGCTGAAAAACTACAGCATCGACCTCAGCAACCGCCCCATGATCGTGGCCGCCAACAAGACCGACCTGCTGCCCCCGGACAGCGACAATCTGGAGCGGCTCCGCGCCGCCGCCGAAGAAGCGGGCTGCGAGCTGTACGAGATCTCCGCCGGTACCACCGTGGGCACCCGGAATCTCATGCGGGCAGTGGCGGAGCGGCTGCGCACCCTGCCCCCCGTGACCATTTACGAGCCGGAGTACGTGGAGGTCATTGCCGAGCCTACCGACCCCAACGCCTTCGACATCGAGCACTACGGCAGCACATGGCTGGTCACCGGCGTCTGGCTGGAACGGCTGGTGCAGAACATCAATTTCGAGGATTACGAGTCCCGGAACTATTTCGACCAGCAGCTCCGCAAGGTAGGTCTGTTCGCCCGCCTGGAGGAAATGGGCATCGCCGACGGGGACACCGTGGATATTTACGACTTTGAGTTTGAGTATCAGCGGTAAGGCATCGTTCTTCAAATAATTTCCAACAGCCGGGGCAGGCTTCAGACCTGCCCCGGCTGTTGCTGTCTGCGGGTCACGCCTTCCCTAAAACCGTCGAAATGACCAACCGGAGTTTCCCCCTCTGGGCAGGGCGCTTTCCGGTGGAAACATCTGTACGGTGCATGGCGGGAATCGCCGTTCTTTGGGCGTTTTGACGGTTTTTCGGAACGCGCGGAAAACCATTTGCCATTCCTTTCTTTTTTCGATATAATAATTCTTATACGGCTGGTTTGCGCGAGCCATCTTTTTTCCGGGGGTTGATTTCCATGATCCGCAATCTGAATCAGGTCACGTTCCGCTGCTTCGGCAGCGTTCCGTCCGAGCGCACCCAGACGGACAGGAATCTGTTCCGGGACGACGCCGCCGCTGTGCGGCTGTCACGGACGGAGGCGGTGGTCTACCGCGCCGCATCGGAGACGCGGATCAGCTGCGGCATGGGCATGAGCGTCCTGTCCGCCAGCACGGACGGGGAAACCTACCAGCGCTTCTATCTGGACAAACCCGCCATTATCCGCAAGGGGGTCTATTTCCTTTTGGAGCCGTTTCAGGGGGACGCCACGGTGATGGTGTCCGCTCAGGAACCGCCGGAGGAGCTGGGTCGCCGCGCCCCCGGCAGCGCCCGGGTAGATCATCAGCTGCGGGTGGAGGGCATTTACACCTTCTTCTATCAGGAGAAGGAGCAGGGCTTCCTGTTTTCCGGGGAATCCCACCCCATGACCGAGCTGACCTACGTGGATCAGGGCGCGCTGCACAGCGTGGTAGACGGGCAGGATCTTCTGCTCAGGCAGGGAGACATCGTCCTCTACGGCCCGGGGCAGTGGCACATGCAGTACGCCGACATCGGCGTCGCCCCCCGGTTCGTGACCATTTCCTTTGACGTCAGCGGCGTTGACCTTGCTCCCCTGCTGAACCGGAAATTCACCGCGCCCCAGAGTGTGGCGACGCTTTTGCAGAATATGCTGCGGGAGCAGGAGTTTATGGACGCCTACTCCAACGACATCATCCTCTACCAGCTGAATCTGCTGCTGCTTCAGCTTCAGCGGGAGGCCGCGTCCCCCAAGGCAGGAAAGCTGCAGACCTCCAACGCCGTCCACAGTGAGAACGAGATCATCCGTCAGGCGCAGCAGTTCATCAGCGCCCACATCCGGGAGAAGCTGTCGGTGCCGCTGGTCGCCCGGCAGGTGGACGTCAGCCCCAGCTACCTCACGGCGCTGTTCCACAAGAATCTGCAAATTTCCCCCGGCGAGTATATCCGCCGGATTAAGCTTCAGGAGAGCAAGCAGATGATCCGGGAAAACGACCTGAATTTCACGGAGATCGCCGCCCAGCTCCACTATTCCACGGTGCATCACTTCTCCCGGCAGTTCAAGGAGAAGTTTGGCATTACCCCCACAGAATATGCAAAATCTGTTCGTTGAGAGGTTTGGAAAATGAAAAAAGGGAACCCCATTGCGCTGCTGCCCATCGGCGTGTTTCTCGTGCTGTATCTTGGGCTGGGGCTGCTGTTTGAGTACGGTCTGCACATCCCCATGGGCTTTTACAACATCCCCATCGTCATCGCGTTTCTCGTGTCTATTTTAGTAGCCTGTCTTCAGAACCGGGCGGTTCCCTTTGAGGAAAAGCTTGTCATCATGGGGCAGGGCGTGGGAGATAAGAACATCATCACCATGCTGCTGATCTTCCTGACGGCGGGCGCGTTCGTCGGCGTGGTGGGGCGCAGCTCCGCCCAGAGCGTCGCCTACTTCATGCTCGACATCATCCCCGCCCGGTTTGCCGTGGCGGTGCTGTTTGTGGTCGCCTGCTTCGTCTCCACCGCCATGGGAACCTCCGTCGGCACCATCACCCTCATCATGCCCATTGCATTGGAGGTCGCGCAGGCGTCCGGCTTCGACACGGCGCTGTGTACCGGAAGCGTCGTGGGCGGAGCCATGTTCGGCGACAACCTGTCCTTCATCTCCGACACCACCATTGCCGCCTGCAACGGTCAGGGCTGCGCCATGAAGGACAAATTCAAGGGCAATTTCTGGATCGCCCTGCCCGCGGCCATCGCCACGCTGGTGCTGATCCTGCTTCTGACCATGGGGCATGACACCGCGCCCATTGACGAAAGCTACGATCTCGTTCAGATCATCCCCTACGTTCTGGTTCTGGCGGGAGGCGTCGCTGGGATCAACGTGTTTATCGTTCTGCTGACGGGCATCGTTTCCGGCGCTGTCATCATGCTCCTGACCGGGCAGGTGGAAGCCACCGCACTTCTCGCCAGCATGGGCAACGGCGCGGCGGGCATGTTTGAGACCAGCATGGTTGCCATCCTCGTGGCCGCGATGTGCGCCCTGATCCGGGTCTACGGCGGCTTTGACGCGCTGCTGAGCTTCATCCGGAAGGTCTTCCGGGGCAAAAAAGGCGGTCAGCTGGGCATGGGGCTGCTGGTAGGCGCCATGGACATCGCCACCGCCAACAACACCGTCGCCATCGTCATGGCAAACCCCATTGCCAAGGAAATGAGCGAGGATTACGGCATCTCCCCCTCCCGCACGGCCTGCCTGCTGGACACCTTCTCCTGCATTTTTCAGGGCATTATCCCCTACGGCGCGCAGATGCTGGTCGCCATCTCGGCGGCAGCGGAAATGGGCTTTGCCCTGTCGGCGTTCTCCATCATGCGGTATCTGTTCTATCCGTATCTGCTGCTGGTCAGCTCCCTGGTTGCGATTTTCCTGGTAAAGGGTAAGAAAAACTGATTTCCCGGCAGAAGCGTCGGCATTTGGCTGCGCTTCTGCCTTTCTGCGTCTTAAGGCTTGCGAAAGTGGGAATTCTGTACTATAATGAACGTATATTCCAGTATTTGTGTGGAGGCAGCTATGGACTTTCGGGTATTGGCGGTTGGCGATGTGGTAGGCAATCCGGGCTTGGAGCAGATCCGCCGGAATCTGCGGCAGATGAAGCGGCAGTATCATGCGGACTTTGCGGTGGTCAACGGGGAAAACGCCGCCGTGGTGGGCATCACCCCCAATCAGGCGGACAGCATTCTGGACGCCGGTGCGGACATCGTCACCATGGGCAACCACACCTGGAGCAAGCGGGAGATCGTCCCCTATATGGATGACTGCCCATGGATCATCCGTCCGGCCAATTATGCCCCTCAGGTTCCGGGGCGGGGCTGGCAGGTGGTGCAGACGGCTGCAGGCGACGTGGCCGTCATCGACCTCATCGGCCGGTGCAATATGGACTACGGCCCGGAAAATCCCTTCCTGATGGTGGAGAAAATTCTCAAGCAGCTCACCGCGAAGATCATTCTGGTGGAAATTCACGCCGAAGCCACCTCGGAAAAGCTGGCCATGGGCTACATGCTGGACGGGCGGGTCAGTGCCGTGTGGGGGACCCACACCCACGTTCCCACGGCGGACGCCCGTGTGCTGCCCGAGGGGACGGGCTACGTCACCGACCTTGGCATGACCGGCCCCCGGGACTCCGTGCTGGGCATCCGGCCGGAGCTGTCCATCGCCAAATTCCGGGGCGATCTGCCGGAGCGCTACCGATGGGCGGAGGGCGCGTCCAAGATCGAGGCCGTGCTGTTCACCATCGATTCGGAAACCGGAAAATGCCGTAAGGCAGAAAGGGTCGACAAATGGGACTGAAAATTTTACACAGCGCCGACTGGCACTTAGACTCCCCCTTCGCGGGCTTCGACGACAGCCAGCGGGCGCTTCTAAAGCAGGAGCAGCAGAGCATCCCCGGCAAAACTGCCCAGCTTTGCCGCCGGGAAAAGTGCGATCTCATGCTTCTGGCAGGAGATATTTTTGACGGCGAACCCGCCCGGGAGACGGTGGAAGCCCTTAAGAAAGCCCTGTCCGAGTGCGGCGCAAGGGTCTTCATCACGCCGGGCAATCACGATTTCTGCGCCCCCGGCTCTGTCTGGCTGGAAGAAAACTGGCCGGAAAACGTCTATGTGTTCACCGGCGGACTGGAAGCCGTCACGATTCCCGACTTAAGCTGCCGGGTCTACGGCGCGGGCTACCAGAGCATGGACAGCGCCCCTCTGCTGGAGAATTTCCGGGCGGAGGGCAGCGAAAAATACTGCATCGCCGTGCTCCACGGCGATCCCACCCGGAAGGACTCCCCCTACTGCCCCATCACCGCCCAGCAGGTGCGAGACTCGGGGCTGCAATATCTGGCGCTGGGACATATCCATAAAGCGGGCGCGTTTCACGCCGGTGGGACGCTGTGCGCATGGCCGGGCTGCCCCATGGGGCGGGGCTGGGACGAAACCGGCGAAAAGGGCGTGTGCATCGTGACCGTGGAGGACAGCGCCTCCCTTCGGGCGGTGGCGCTGGACACCATCCGCTTCCACGAGCTGAAAGCGGACATTTCCTCCGGCGCGGAAGCGGCGCTGGAAAAAATCCTGCCTCCCGCGGGAAGCCGGGACTTTTTCCGGGTCACCCTTACGGGAAGCGGCGAAGCGGATATTGCCAAGCTCACGCGGCGTTTTTCCGCCGTTCCCAATCTGACGCTGCGGGACGAGACGCTTCCACCGCTGGACATCTGGGGGGACACCGGCGCGGACACGCTGGAGGGCGTGTATTTCCGGCTACTCCGGGAGGCCATGGAGGCCGACCCTGACAGCCGGGAAGAAATTCAGCTTGCGGCGGAAATTTCCCGGAAGCTGCTGGAAGGACGGGAGGTCACTCTGTGAAAATCTACAAAATGACTGCCACCTTCGGCAAGCTGGAGCACGCGGAGCTGACCCTCCAGCCGGGTCTGAACATCCTCACTGCCCCCAACGAGTGGGGCAAAAGCACGTGGTGCGCCTTTCTTGTCGCCATGCTCTACGGTCTGGACACCCGGGCAAAAACCACGAAAACCACCCTCGCCGACAAGGAGCGCTACGCCCCATGGTCGGGCAATCCCATGGCGGGTCGCATTGACCTGAATTGGAACGGCCGGGACATTACCATTGAGCGCCGCACCAAGGGTCGAGTCCCCCTGGGCGAATTCAAGGCGTACGAAACCGATTCCGGGCTGCCTGTCCCGGAGCTGACGGCAGCGAACTGCGGCCAGCAGCTGCTGGGCGTGGAGCAGACAGTGTTCCGCAGGGCTGGGTTTATCCGTCAGTCGGACTTGCCCGTAACGCAGGATGAAGCCCTTCGACGCAGGCTCAACGACCTCGTGACCACCGGCGACGAAAGCGGTACCAGCGACAAGCTGGCAAAAAATCTGCGGGACCTGAAAAACCGCTGCCGCTTCAACAAAAGCGGTCTTCTCCCCCAGCTGGAAAGCCAGCGGGACGCTTTACAGGATAAGGTCGAGGAACTGGACGCGCTGGACGCACAGGTGAAGAAGCTGAAAATGCGTCTGGACGACGTCAAGACATGGCTGCAGCAGCTGAACACCCATCAGGCCGCGCTGGACTATGCCGCCGCGGAGGCGGACGCCGGGCGGGTCGCGCAGGCGCGGGAAGCGCTGGAACAGGCGCAGGATTTACTTGCCATCCGGGAAGCCGCCTGCGAAAAGCTGCCGTCTCAGGAGGACGCGGAAAAGAAGCTCAAGGAGCTGCGCGCCTTCCGCGACGAGTGGAACGCCCTGCAGATGGAGCTGCAGATGCTTCCCCGCGCCCCCCTGCCCCCGGCGAAGAAGGATCCCTTCGCGGACATGGACGTGACGGCAGCCATGGAAATGGTCAACGCGGACCGTCAGACCATGACCGGTCTGCGGGGCAGCAAAATGCCGATTTTGCTGCTGATTCTGGGCGCTATCATCATGGCCGGTGCGATTGCGCTGCTGGTGATGCAGAATTATCTCCCAGCGGGCATCCTCGGTATGGTTTCCGTGCTTCTTCAGGCGCTCAGCCTCTTTGGAATGCAAAGGCTGAAAAAGCAGACCGAGGCACTGGAAAAGAAATACGGCACCGCCGACCCCGCCCATTGGACGGACTCCCTGCGGGAATATGAGACTGCCCTCCGGGCGTACAACGCCGCCCAGAAGGAATATCAGGACGCCCAGGGAGACGTGGAAGTGCGTCTGATGGTTATGCGCAAGCGCCGGGATTCCCTGTGCGGCGCCCAGGAGCCAGACGCGGTCATGGAATTCTGGCAGCAGATCACGAACAAATGGGAAGCCTACCACACCGCCCGGCGGGAAGCCCAGCGGGCGCAGAATCTGGTGGATACCCTCAGCGCCATGGCAAAGCCTGTCCGGCCTCCCGTTGGCGTGGATACCCTGACCCATTCCCCGGCGGACACGGCGCGGCTGCTGTCGGACTGCACCGAGGAGCAGCAGCGGCTGCAAAGCCGCATCAGCCAGTACAAAGGCCGGATGGAAGCCTTGGGCGACCGGGCGCAGCTGGAAAGGCAGCTGGCGTCGGTCAACGCCCGTCTTGCCCAGCTGGAAAAGACCTATACCGCCCTGACCATCGCCCAGGAGACGCTGGCGCAGGCGCGGTCGGAATTGCAGCGGCGGTTCGCCCCCCGAATTTCCCAGCGGGCGCAGACCTATCTTTCCGCCATGACGGGCGGGCGCTACCAGCGCCTTTCCATGGGCGAGGACTTCTCCCTCCAAGCCGGAACCGGTGACGAGGAAACCCTCCACGACGCCCTGTGGCGCAGCGACGGCACCATCGACCAGCTGTACCTCGCCCTTCGTCTGGCTGTGGCGGAAGAACTGACCCCGGATTCCCCGCTGATTCTGGACGACGCGCTGGTGCGCTTCGACGATACCCGGATGCAGGCGGCGCTGGCCATTCTGGAAGACATGGCGAAAAGCCGTCAGGTCATTCTGTTCACCTGCCAGCAGCGGGAGGGAAATGCCGCAAACGCATAACCATTGTTCCGAAAACAGCGGAGAAAGCGCGGCTTTCTCCGCTGTTTTCGGAAAAATCCCCATGGCTTTCTGTTGCGAAACTTTTCCAGATTTTCTCAGTTTTGTCATAATTTTGTAATTTTTCCCTTGACAATGGGGGTTTACTATGTTAGACTATCTTCTGGAAGGTTTAATTCATTAAACTTTTGTATTTCCAGATACACCCAAAGGAGGTATTCTGATTGGAAGCGCCCAAAATCTTTGAAAGCGAATACCGCTTCTGCCTGATTCTGTGGGAGCATGAGCCGATCAACTCCACCCACCTGGTCGAGCTGTGCAAGGAGCAGCTGGGCTGGTCGAAGGCCACCACCTACACCGTCATCCGCCGTCTGTCGGAGCGGGGCGTGGTGAAGAACGAGAACGCTGTCGTCTCTTCTCTGATTTCCAAGGAACAGGCGCAGGCGTCCCGGCTGGACGAAATGGTGGAGGAAACCTTTCAAGGCTCCATGCCCGCCTTTATCGCCGCCTTCTCCCGGAGTAAGAAGCTCACCCGGGACGAGGTGGCACAGCTGAAAGCACTCATTGACAATTACGAGGAGGATCGAACATGAACACATTGTTCCAGAACATCCTGACGGCCAGCTTCCACGGCAGCATCGTCATTCTGGCCGTCATGCTGCTGCGGCTGGTGCTGAAAAAAACGCCCCGAAAGTATATCTGCCTGCTCTGGCTGCTGGCGGGACTGCGGCTGCTGATGCCCTTCCAGATTCAAAGCGACCTGAGCCTGCAGCCCAGCGCCGACCCGGTGGCACAGGTGCAGCAGCAGCTCAGCCATTCCCAGACGTCCGCCGCGCCGGAAGATTTTTCCCCGGCCGATCTGGACGTCCCGGCGCCGGTACAGACGCCTGAAGCGCTTCCGGACATCCAGACCCCCGTCACCACCGTGATCAGCAGCACCCCCTCCCCCGCCCCGGAAACCGCGCCGGAACCGGATACGGGCTTTGATTTCCTGTCGGTTCTGCCCTGGTTCTGGCTTGGCATTGCCTGCTGCTTCGGCATTTACAGTCTGTACACCTACCTGACCCTGAAGCTGAAGGTTCGGGAGGCAGTCAGGATCCCCGGCGGCTGGGAATGCGACCGCATCGAGACCGCTTTTATTCTGGGCTTCATCCGCCCGAATATCTACATCCCCATGGGCATGACCCCCGAGGAACAGCGCTACATCCTCGCCCACGAGCGCACCCATCTGGACAAGGGCGACCACTGGTTCAAGATGGTGGGCTTTCTGGCGCTGGCGCTGCACTGGTTCAATCCGCTGGTGTGGGCAGCCTACATTCTGCTGTGCAAGGACATCGAGATCGCCTGCGACGAGCGGGTGGTGCAGTTCATGGAGCTGGAGGAGCGGAAAGCCTACTCCGCCGCCCTGCTGAACTGCTCCACCAATCGGGCGCATTTCGCGGCCTGTCCCGTGGCCTTCGGCGAGGTGAGCGTCAAGGAGCGCATCAAGTCGGTGCTTTCCTATAAGAAGCCCGGCTTCTGGATCAGTCTGGTGGGCGTGATCGCCATCGTCTTCGTGGCGGTGTGCCTCGTGACCAGCCCCGCGAGAAAAGATGCGGCAGCCGCCGGGGATACCGAACCCACCTCCGTCTCCGACGCCGTTTCCGTACATAATGTGGACGAGCTGCTGGCCGCCATCGCGCCGGACACCGTCATCCAGCTGGAGCCGGGAACCTACAACCTGTCCGGCGCCACAGGCTACGGCCTGCCCTCGGAAAGCCCCTACTACGCATGGACGGAAAAGTACGACGGCTTTGAGCTGATGCTGCAAAACGTAAAGAACCTGACCATCCGCGGCAGCGGCAAGGTGAACACGACTCTGGAATGCGACCCCCGGTCTGCCAGCGTCATCAATCTGAAGAATTGCGAAAATGTCACGCTGGAGGATTTCACCGCCGGTCACGCCCTGGAACTGGGTCAGTGCAGCAGCGGCGTCATCTACCTGCAAAACTGCACCGGCACCGACATGAACCGTCTGGGCATCTACGGCTGCGGCATGATCGGATTGCAGGCGGCGGATTCCAAGGGCATTTCTCTCGCGGACAGCGACGTGTACGACTGCTCCAGGAGCGCCGCCGAGATCATCAGCTGTGAAGACGTCTCCATCTCCGGAACCCGCATTTACCGCATCGGCTCCGAGGAATACGGCGGATACACCTATTTTGATATCAGTATCAGTCAGAATGTGACAGTGGAGAACTGTGAGATCAGCGACAGCAGCCTTATGACTCTGGCGATCGTTTCCGGAAGCACCGTTCAGATGAAGGGCAATCTGTTCTCCAACAACCGCAGCCAGCTGGAAGCATTCAACTTCCAGTATGAGTACTACGAAGATACCCAGACGCCGGCAGACGAGTCGAGTATGGTTCTGGACGGCAACCGGTTTGAAAATTGCAGCGTCCGCCGCTGGTTTGGAGCCGACGGTACCGTCACGGACGGCGCAGGCAATCCTCTTACCGATGAGCAGATGAACAAGCTGTACTCCACAGGCGCGACGGAGCCGACCCAAGCGCAGCTGGAGATCCACGTTTCCACGGTGGATGAGCTGATCGCCGCCATCGGCCCCAATGTGGACATCGTGCTGGACGCAGAGCTTTACGACCTCAGCACCGCCACCGGCTACGGCACCTCCAAGGGCGATTATTACTACTGGCTGGACGAATTTGACGGCCCCCAGCTGGTCATCGACGGGGTGGACAATCTGACCATCCGCAGCAATGACGGCAGCGTAACGGGACACACCATCGCCGCCATCCCCCGCTACGCCAACGTTCTGACCTTCCAGTCGTGCAGCTACATCACCCTCTCCGGCTTCACCGCCGGTCACACAAGGGAGCCCGGTTACTGCAGCGGCGGCGTTCTGCGGTTCCAGGACAGCGATCACATCACCGTGGACAAATGCGGTCTCTACGGCTGCGGCATTCTGGGCGTGGACGCGGAATACTGCACCGATATACGGGTCGCCAACTGCGACATCTACGAGTGCAGCCAGGGCGGTGTCCAGTTCTGGAGCTCCGAGGGCATTGTAATGGAAAACAACACCCTGCGGGATCTGGGCGGCAGCGACATGAGCTTCCACGACTGCAAGGACGTGACGGTGAACGGTGAAACCGTGATTCCCGCCAGTATGTTCTTCAGTCGGATCCTCAAGTCGGAGGAACAGCAGGGCACAGAGGCACTCAACGCCTTCGTTACGGAGTTTGCGTATGCCTATTTTTACGGAGATATGGATACGCTGCCCCGGTTGCTCTCCAAAGACTACACAGGCGGAGTGGAAGCCTATTCCGGCAATACAAACGATGTGATCGTGTGCTGGCATGAGGTCACGGTAGACATGTGGAAAGAGGCAGACGCCAACGGCACCTATGAATTTGCCTACCCCTACCGCGAGAACGTTGACAGCGAAATTGCCTATCTGACCATTGTCGTCGTCAGAGAAAACGACGCATGGAAGGTCAGCCGCTACTCTCTGGCCGAATAAAACAAAACCAGTCCCTCCGGCCACGCCGGAGGGACTGAGTCTACCGAAAAAATGTCTCCGGCGCGAGGCTCGTTGGTCGTAAAACAGTAATATGTGAATTTCTTGGAACAGGTATGATTTCGGTCATACCTGTTCCGCTTTTAGCAGTACATCCACAGGGATGAAGCCTATGAGGTCGTAGGAGATATGAATCTTCTGCTTTCTCTTGCCGCTGGACTTGTCAGGCGCTTCTACATAGATGCCCTTGACAAGCTCTCTGAGGGCGTAAGGGGTCAGCTCCGTGAGGTCGCTGTTTCTCTTTACCCGCTGGATAAACTGCTCTAAATTATCTGCCTGTCGTTCCTGTTCTTCAATTTCCTGTTGCAGACTTCTGACCTCAGCCTTGAGGTCTTTTTGTTCCTGTGTGTAGTTCTTGCTCATCATAGCAAACTTCTCGTCATCAAGCGTACCGGCTACATTGTCCTCGTAGATACGAATAAACAGGCGGTCAAGTTCGCTGATCCGTTTCTCAGCCTGTGCCAGCCGCTTCTTATACCTCACGCTTTTCTCATATAAATTGATTTGCCATGTAAGACAAATCGCTCATTTTCTTGATAAATCGCTTACCCTCATCGTTTTGAAGCATGAAAGAAACGCCACCTGCCATACCAAAAAGTTCAAACTGATTCAGCGTTTCCACATCCATTCCGAGGAACATCGTATTCCAAACGCTCAGCAAATCGCCATGTGATACTACAATGATACATTCATCATTACTTGCCATTATCTCGTCAAAAAGAGGTTTTAAGCGATTCCATTCGTCTCGTCTACTCTCAGCATCAGAAAACATCCTGTCATCAATGGTTTTCTCTTGAACCTCAATGTTCTCACGAAGCCACTGAACAGATTTGCCAA
>ERZ827512.551-NODE-551-length-47834-cov-9.419599_pt1 | contig 47834 bp, 47 predicted proteins | sample MGYA00519916_ERZ827512 | MGnify/ENA primary metagenome ERZ827512 (study PRJEB31778, sample SAMEA3449335) | human gut metagenome | biome: human gut; feature: human-associated habitat; material: faeces | place: United Kingdom | collected 2010/2012 ... | reverse complement strand
ATGTCTTATGTGCGCCGCCAGCGTTTATCCTGAGCCAGGATCAAACTCTCATATTAATGGTTTATTTACTTCGATTATTTCTAATCTACTTAAATAACTTTTTACTTGAGCTTTTTGACTCTTAATTATTTTCTGGCTGTGATTTCTCACAGTATTTTTTTATAGATAGTTTGCTTCTATCTTCCTTTATTATTTTGGTTTCTCAAAGGTTTATTGTTTACTTTTCAATGTGCTTTTTTTAGTCTTCAACAAGATGTTCTTGCTGAAGACATTATTTATTTTAGCACAGCTATTTTATAAAGTCAACACATTTTTTAAATTTTTTTAAAATATTTTTTTAGGTTTGATTTTTCCTTTATTTATAGCCATTTTTCAGCTTTATTTTTTTATTCTGCTTTACATTTTTGTTGTTTATTATTTATTAATTTCTCTTTCTAACAACTTCATACATTATAATTCCTGCTGAAACAGATGCATTTAATGAAGTTATTTTTCCTTTCATCGGAATTTTTACTAAAAAATCACAATTTTCTTTTACTAGTCTGCTCATTCCAAATCCTTCACTACCAATAACAATTGCTATTGGCATTTTGTAGTCCTGATTTGTATATATTGTATTTGTATCCATATCAGTTCCACAAATCCAAATATCTTTTTCTTTCAAACACCTAATTGTTTCATTTATATTATTAACTCTAGCTATTTTCATATATTCTACTGCGCCTGCAGACACTTTACTAACTGTACTATTTACAGAAGCAGCTCTTCTTTTTGGTATGATAATTCCATGAACACCTGCTGTTTCTGCCGTTCTAATAATAGAACCTAAATTATGTGGATCTTCTATTCCATCTAATATTAATATGAATGGCATTTCATTTCTTCTTTTAGCTTCATCTAAAATATCCTCAACCTCGCAATAATCATAGGGAGGCACTATAGCAATAACACCTTGATTGTTTGGTGTCTGGGCAATTTGATTCAATTTATTTTTTTCAATTTCATTTACAATTATTTTTCTTTCTTTAGCTATCGCCAATATTTTATATATCGAACCATGTTTTTCTCCATTAGCTACTAATATTTTATTTATATCTCTGCCCGACTCCAATAATTCTAGTACCGCATTTCTTCCTTCTACCTGATCATTATATTCTTCTTTTTCCATTAAATATTCTCCTGTTTTCTAATCTTTTTATTATTCTTCGTCTAGTTTAAGAACAGACAAAAATGCTTCTTGTGGAATTTCAACATTTCCTATTTGTCTCATCTTCTTTTTACCACGTTTTTGTTTTTCTAGTAATTTTTTCTTCCTTGTTATGTCTCCTCCATAGCATTTAGCAAGTACATCTTTTCTCATCGCTGATATAGTTTCTCTGGCTATAATTTTTCCTCCGATAACAGCTTGTAATGGAATTATAAACAATTGCCTTGGTATAACATCTTTAAGTTTTTCTACCATTTTCTTTCCTTTTTCATAGCTACTATCTCTATGTACTATAAATGATAATGCATCTACACCTTCTCCATTTACCCATATATCTAGTTTTACTAGGTCTGACCTTCTATATTCTTTAAATTCATAATCAAATGATGCATACCCTTTTGTTTTAGATTTCAAAGTATCAAAGAAATCATATATAATTTCATTTAAAGGCATTTCATAAATCAAGTTTACTCTTGTTGCATCTAAATACTTCATATCAATATATGTTCCACGTCTATTTTGACAAATTTCCATAATTCCGCCCACATACTCTTTTGGTGTAATTATTTCTGCTTGTACCATTGGCTCTTCCATATAATCTATTTCGTTTGGTGTTGGCATATCAGATGGATTATACAAATCTAATACCGTCCCATCTGTTTTATGTATTTTATATATAACTGATGGAGATGTTGTTATTAGGCTCAAGTCAAATTCTCTGTCTAATCTTTCTTCTATTATTTCCAAATGTAATAAACCTAAAAATCCACATCTAAATCCTGAACCTAATGCTCCTGACGTTTCTGGTTCGTATTCAAGTGCTGCATCATTTAATTTTAATTTTTCCAGTGCAACTTTTAAGTTTTCGTAATCTCCTCCATCTATAGGATAAATTCCACAGTATACCATTGGATTTACTTTTTTGTAACCAGGTAACGGTTCTTGTGCTGGACTTTCTTTTAAAGTGATAGTGTCTCCAACTCGTACATCTTGTAAGCTTTTGATACTTGCCGCAATATAGCCAACTTCTCCAGCCTTCAAATCATCACTAGGTGCATATTTTCCTGGTTCAAAATAGCCTACTTCTGTAATTGTAAAATTCTTACCTGATGACATTAAAATCATTTCATCCCCGACCTTAACAGTTCCATCTTTAATACGTACATAAGCAATAGCTCCTTTATAATTGTCATAAATAGAATCAAATATTAAAGCTTTAAGAGGAGCTGTTTCATCTCCTGTCGGTGCTGGTAAGTCAGTTACTATTCTTTCCAATACTTGTTCTACATTTAGACCAGACTTAGCAGAAATACATGGAGCATCTTGAGCCGGTATTCCTATAATGTCTTCAATTTCTTTTTTTACCTCTTCTGGTCTTGCATTCGGTAAATCTATTTTATTTATAACTGGCAATATTTCCAAATCATTGTCGATTGCTAAATATACATTTGCCAAAGTTTGAGCTTCAACGCCTTGACTGCTGTCTACTACTAAAACTGCACCATCACATGCTGCTAAGCTTCTAGAAACCTCATAATTAAAATCTACATGCCCAGGCGTATCAATTAAATTAAGTTCATAATCATTACCATCTTTTGCATGATATTTCATTCTAACAGCTTGAGATTTAATTGTAATTCCACGTTCTCTTTCTATATCCATATTATCTAAAACTTGATTTTCCATTTCTCTTTTAGATAAGACTCCTGTCATTTCAATTAATCTATCTGCTAATGTTGATTTTCCGTGGTCTATATGTGCAATAATACTAAAATTACGAATAAACTTTTTTCTATCTTGCATATTATTTCTCCTTGTTTTTACATATATGCTATTTTAGCACATTTATATTTGAAAAGCAATTATTCAATATCGTTTATCATCAACAAAATCCTACAATATCTGTAGGATTTTGCATATAACATTATTTTTAAAACATTTGCTGTGTTTGCCGTTATTATATAGAACTACTTTGTCTGCTTCTTAATATGTCTTCATAATATTCTTGCCAATAGTCATTATTATTATCTTCATAAATATTATTTTCTTCATATATTGTATCCTCATTTAATACAGCTGCAAAAGCTGCAATAGATACTATTGAGGTTATAATTATAACTGGTATTGCTAATGCACTAATAACTAAGCCTGCAATTCCAATTCCTTTTTTACTTCCATCAACTTTACTTTTTTTGCAAATATCAATTGCACCTAATATTAAACCAACAATTGCTAACGCAAACATAAAAAAGCAAATAAATGGTATCCATCCCATTGCTAAAGATATAATTCCTAATATTAGTGAAGCTATCCCCATAATAATTCCTCCTTATATTATACTTACATTATTATTATACTTTATTCATCTTTTTTTGTCAATTTTCTTTGTTTTTTGCTTTACAAAAAGCTTAAGTTAATATACAATAAGCATAGATTTAAAATATTAGTTTAAAAGGAAAAAATATGTATAAATTTATTTCAAAATGTGAACAAGACACTATAAATTTTGCCGAAAATTTTGCAAAAGAATTAAATAAAAAAGACATTATTGTTTTGTCAGGTGATTTAGGTTCTGGCAAAACAAAATTTGTGCAAGGCGTATTAAAACATTTTGGATTAGAAAACGAAATTTCTAGTCCTACATTTACTATTGTAAATGAGTACGATGCAGACATCTGCCCTATATATCATTTTGATGTATATCGTTTAACTGATATTGATGAGTTTTACGCTATGGGCGGAGAAGAATATTTTGAAAATGGAATTTGTCTTATTGAATGGGGCGAAATAATTGAAGACGCCTTACCTTCTAATTATATAAAAATTACATTTAGTAAAAATGATGATAATGATGATTATAGAGAATTAAACATAGAAAGGATTTCAAAATGAAAATATTAGCAATTGATACTTCTTCTAAAAATGCAGCTGTTGCAATTTTAGAGAATCAGAATACAATAATTGAATTAAATAATGATGATGAAAAAACACATTCTCAAAAATTAATGCCTATGATTGATGAAGCTTTAAAAAAATCAAACATATCATTAGATGACATAAACTTGATTAGTTGTTGCCTCGGTCCTGGTTCTTTTACTGGAGTTAGAATTGGAATAGCAACAGCTAAAGCATTTTCCGACAGTAAAAACATTCCAACATTCGGAGTCTCATCTTTAGAAGCTTTAGCTCATAACTTAAATCAAGACGGTCTTATTTGTAGCTTAATTAATGCTAATAATGGAAATGTATATGCAGGAATTTTTGAAATTGTACAAAGTCAAACTATAAAAAGTAAATTATCTTTTCTTTCTTTAAAAGATTCTAATGGAAATATTTCATTAAATCCTTTAAAAACTTTTATTGAAAGTGATGACGAATTATTTAATAAATACTCAAACATTTCTTTTATTGGAGATGGAGCAATATTATATAAAGAATTATTCAAACAATTAATTTTCAAAAAGCCATATACTATTGAAGTTTGTGAAGAGAACATTTCAACTGGAATAAGCATTGGAAAAATTGGTTACACTAACTACAAAAACGGAAATTATGGTGATTCCAGCTTTTTATCTCCTATTTATTTAAGAAAATCTCAAGCAGAACTTGCTTTAGAAGAAAAGAATGGAATTAAAAATGATTAGTGAAATGAATTTACAAGATTTAGAAAATATTAAAGATTGCTTGTTGACCGATTTTGATGATTTTTGGTCATACAATATTTTAAAACAAGAGTTAGAAAACGGTAAATCAAAATATTTTGTCTTAAAGCAAAAAAATGAAATTCTAGGATTTGCCGGTATATTATTAATTATTGATGAAGTCAATATTATGAATATTGTTGTAAAAAAAGACAAGAGAAATCTTGGTATTGGTTCTTTACTTTTAGAAAAAATTATTGACTTTTCAAAAATACATAATGCAACTTCTATAACACTAGAAGTAAATGAAAAAAACATACCTGCTATTAAGTTATACGAAAAATATGGCTTTAAACAGGTTGGTCTTAGAAAAAAATATTATAACAATGAAGATAATGCTATTTTAATGGACTTAGTATTTTAAATACTGTTTTTGGAGATCTGTCCCCCAACTGACAAAAATGTCAGTTAAAGAAACGTCCCCAAACTGACAAAGGAGGAAAAAATGAAAAGAACAAATGAAGTTGATTATAAAGATTTGAAAATGGTGTGTAACCCTGAGCAGTTCGACTTTGAAACTACTGAAGAATTAGACCCTATTGATACTGGTATTGGTCAAGATAGAGGTATTAGAGCTTTAGAGTTTGGTTTAAATGTTGATGTGAGGGGTTATAATTTGTATATGGAAGGACCTAGTGGCGTTGGTAAAACGATGTATGCTAGAAATTACCTTAATACTATTTCTAAAAAGAAAAAGGTTCCTCAAGATTGGTGCTATATATATAATTTTGATAATCCAAATGAACCAATTGCAATATCACTTCCTGCTGGTGGTGGTAAAGAGTTTCAAGACTTAATGGACCACTTTATAAATGACGTTAAAGTTGATATAAAGTCTACATTTAATAATGAAGAATTTGAAAAAGAAAGAGCTTTAATTAAACAAGAATTTGAAGAAAAACGTAGTGTTCTAATGGCTAAGCTAAATCAAAAATCTTCTGAATATGGATTTCAAGTTAAGTCTTCTCAAACTGGTATTTACATGATGCCTGTTATGAATGGCAAAGCTATGCCTGAAGAAGAATTTAATAAATTAGATGAAAGCATACGAAAGCAATACGAGGAAAAATCTACAATTGTACAGCAACATATTATGGAAGCAATTGGCGAAATCAAAGCTATTGAAAGAGAATCTGCTAAAAAAGTAGAAGAATGGCAATCTAATGTTGCCCTACTTACTGTTAATACTCATATAAATTATATTAAATCAAAATATAAAAGAAACAAAAAGGTTAATCACTTTTTAGATAGTATTAAAAAAGATATTTTAAAAAATATTTCATGTTTCATTGATGATGGCAAAGTTAAACAACAACCTAATGTTCCTCAACCAAAACCAGAATTAGTAAAACCTTGGTTAAACTATAGAGTTAATTTGTTTGTTGATAATAGTCAAACTGAAGGTGCTCCTGTTGTTATGGATTCAAACTATTCTTATCACAATATTTTTGGTAAGTTAGAATACGAAAATTATTATGGAAGCTTAAAAACAGATTTTACTATGTTAAAACCTGGATTGCTTCATAAAGCAAATGGCGGTTATATTATATTCCAAGCAACTGATTTGCTAAGTAACAGCTTATGTTATGAAGCTTTGAAAAAAGCTTTAAGAACTAAAGAATTGGGAATTGAAAATGCAGCTGATCCTCGTTCTTCAATGGTAATGATTTCTTTGAAGCCTGAGCCTATTCCTCTTGATTTAAAAGTAATTATTATTGGAGAAGAAAACATTTATCAATCTTTACTTGCAATGGATAATGATTTTAGAAAATTGTTTAAAATTAAGGTTGAATTTGAGGATGATGCTCCTATTACTTCTGAAAATATAAATAAATTAGCAAGATTTATTGCTGGATATTGTATGCAAGAGGAACTACCTCCTCTTACTAAAGAAGCTGTTGCAAAAGTAGTAGAATATGCTTCTAAAGTAGCTGATAATCAAGAAAAGCTTTCTACTCGTTTTAATGATTTAGCACAAATAATTGGTGAAGCAGCTACTTGGGCTAGAATAGGTCGTTCTAAGTTAGTTACTGCCGAATATGTTGATAAAGCTTTAAAAGAAAGAGTTAATAGAGTTAAAAAATATGATTCTCGTTACATGGAAATGATAAAAGAAAATACTTTACTTATTGATACTGACGGATTTGTAACTGGTCAAATAAATGGTTTAACTGTTATGAATGTTGGTGAATACAGTTTTGGTAAGCCAGTAAAAATAACAGCTAATACTTATACTGGAAAAAGTGGCATTATAAACATTGAGCGTGAAGTTGAACTTTCTGGTTCTTCTCATTCAAAAGGTGTTTTGATTTTAACAGGATACTTAGGTCAGATGTTTGCACAAGACATTCCTCTATCTCTTACTGCTAGTGTATGTTTTGAGCAGTTATATAATGGTGTTGATGGTGATAGTGCTTCAAGTACAGAGCTATATGCTATACTTTCTAGCTTGTCTGGTATTCCTATAAATCAAGCAATTAGTGTAACTGGTTCAGTTAATCAAAAAGGTGAAATTCAACCAATTGGTGGTGTTAATGATAAAATTGAAGGATTTTTCCAAATTTGTAAGATGCGTGGACTTAATAGAACACACGGAGTTATAATTCCAAAGCAAAATGTTCATAATTTAAATCTTTCTGATGAAGTTATTGAGGCTGTTAAAAATGGAGATTTTCATATTTATGCTATTTCTACTATTGAAGAAGGAATTGAATTATTAACAGGAGTTCCTGCTGGTAAGAAAGATGCAAGTGGACATTTCCCTGCTGGTTCGATTAATTATCTAGCTTATGAAAAATTAAAAAAATATGCTCAAGTTTCACAAAAAAATAACTAGTTCAAAACTAGTTATTTTTTTGATATTCTTTTATCTAGTCATTATTCAATGTTACTTATAAATTGAAGCCCTGAATCCAATGCTTTTGTAAGTCTCATCCGCCTCATTCCACATACGATTAGAAGCTGGCGAAGAGCCTCGATCACCGATTTCGCCACCTCTAGCAGTACAAGGGGAATCCGTTTCAGAGCAACTTTCTAATGTCCACTCCTCTACATTTCCAGCTAGATCATATATATTCATCTTCTTGCATGTTTCACTTGCTCCTGTAGTTAATAATATTCTGTTTATACTTGAATCATTTACAACTTTTGTACTTTTTCCATTCTCATAGGTTACAAAATTTGCTAATTCTGTATTATAATTATACCAAGTATTTAACTCTACATCTATTGCATATTTTCCTCTATTTATTTCAAAACTTGCATCTCTATAATTTCCCCATTCTTTACTATTCCTTGCTAATGCATTTTGTATTTTTTCTAATGGTGTTCCTTTTGCTACTTCTTTTAACTCTATATGCTTTAGTACTAAATCCCATTGTATTCCAAACATTAGACTACTTGTATAACTTTTTCCTATTGATAATTGACCTACTAATGTTTGTGCCTGACTACATGTTACATAAGTATATGGATATATTGGAATATTTGCTGTTCCTGCTTTTGATAACGGTACTGCTGTTGCATTTCCCTTTTGTGTTCTATTTTTTTCTATTCCAGCCTCATATCTTCCTATCCAAAATCCTCCATTTTCATATACACTTTTTAACATTTTTTGTTTTAATGTATAATATTGTTTTTTGGTTAACCCTGTTGTTTCTTTTGAGTAGAATGTGTCTGAATAATACGTGTCATCAGGCTCTATAACCTCTGTTTCTTCTCTATAATAACTTGCATATTTTTTTAAGCAATATTCTATTTTATCGTAATCTGTTGAACTTGATGGCTTCTTATCTGCTGTTGATGTCTCTGTATTATATGTTTTATTGTTATATAAACTTTTTGGTACTTCTATCCACACATATTCATTTCCGCTTGCATCCTTTATTACTAATCCACTACTTAAATTTGTTCCTTCTACCTTTTTAAACGTATAATCTGGGTAATACGGTGCTGTATCTTTAGTTGATACTATTGTTAAATTTTTATCATTTTCTCCTATATTTTCATTTATTCTATTTCCTTGTGCCTTATTATTCTTTTCGCCATTGCTAAATATTACAAATATAGCTACTCCTACTATGACTAGTAACACTACAGCCATTATTATTACTAAGGCTATTAAAGTAATACCTTTTTGATTTGAATAAGTTTTTTTGGTTAATTTCTTATTTGTTTTTATTTCTCTACTCATTTTATTTTCTTTTTTATTCAATGTTCGCTTTCTCCTTTTTCTTCCGTATTTTGTTTGTTTCTATATTCTGTATTTAATTTATTTTTATACACATTTAGTCATTCTTCATAGTTTTTATTTAATAGCTTTTAGCTCTCTTGTGTTTACTTTTATATTTTAAAAATCAATGTATTAAATCTAAATTTTCACCTTATTAAAAATAAAGTAAGATACTTGTATATATCTTACTTAAAAATACCATAACACTTTTTTATTTTCAATACTTTTCTTTAATTTTTTGACATTCATTTTTTACCGATTAGTTTTATTATGTAATTCACACATAGAGCACACTGTGCTCCGCTACTAATCTGGTTACTTTTGATATGCAACAAGTTTAAGTCTTCTTTGGCTGTACATATTTTAGAAGCCACTTTTTTATTTTGCACTTATTATTTTTCCTCCGCCTAGAACTATGTCATCTATGTAGAATACTGCTGATTGGCCTGGCGTTACACGTGCTGTTGGTTTCTCAAAGCATACTTTGATTAGGTCATCTCCTACCATTTCTATTGTTGCTTTGTCTTCTTTTGCTGAATATCTTGTTTTTACTAAAACTGGCATTTTGCCTTTAATCTCATCCACTAATAATAAGTTAATTTCATTTACCAACATTTCTGTGCTATATATTTCACTTTCTTTGCCAACAATGACTTGATTTTTTTCTTTGTTAAATCCAATTACATACAAAGGTTCTTTATACGAAATTCCAAGTCCTTTTCTTTGTCCTATTGTATAATTATATAGTCCATTGTGTTTTCCTAATACTTCTCCATTTGAAGTTACTATATCTCCCGCTTCTGGCTTTATGTTAGAATTATTTTCTAAGAACTTTTTATAATTTCCATCTGGAATAAAGCATATATCTTCACTATCTGGTTTGTTTGCTACCTTCAAATTGTTTTGTCTTGCTATTTCTCTTATTTGCTCTTTATTTTCAAAATCTGCTAGAGGAAACAATACATGTTCAATTAAATCTTTAGGAATTTGCCATAATACATAACTTTGATCTTTTTTACCTGCATTTGACTTTTTTAAAACCCATCTTTTATATTTTTCACTATACTCTGTTTTAGCATAATGACCTGTTGCAATATAATTACATCCAAGTTCTTTTGCTTTTTCATACATTGCACCAAATTTTAAATACTTATTACATTCAATACAAGGATTTGGTGTTTTGCAGTTTGCATAGCAGTTAATAAAGTCATCTATTACATGTTTTTTAAACTCTTCTTTATAGTCATAAGTAAAATGTGGTACCCCAATTGAACTACAAACATTTTTAGCATCTATATATGTATTTATATTACAACAACTGCTTCCTGCAAATAGTTCTAATGTTGTTCCTATTACTTCATACCCTTGTTGCTTTAGTAATAATGCTGACACACTGCTGTCAACTCCACCGCTCATTCCTAACAATACTTTCTTATTTTCCATTTTTCTCTAATAACTCCTCCATTGTATGCCAAGCTAAAAGTACACACTTAACTCTGGCTGGCATATTTGATACATTTTTAAATGCAATTGCTTCTTCTAACTTTTTTAGTTCTTCTTCACTTTTGGTTTCTCTTTTTATCATATTTATAAATGTTTTTATAATTTCTTTAGCTTGCTCTATTGTTTTACCTTTTAACGTATCTATCATAATAGATGTAGAACTTTGAGATATTGCACATCCATGTCCTGTAAAAGCCATGTCTTCTATTATGTTTCCATTTAGTTTAACCTGTATTTGTATTTCATCACCACAATTGGGATTATGACCTAATTCACAATAATCATAGCTTTCTAAATTTTTCTTGTTATATGAATTCATGCTATGTTCCATTATAAGGTCATTATAAATATCATCTAGTCCTTCCACTATTTTACTCCTTATTTATATACTTTTCAAACATTTTATATGTTTTATTTAGTGCATCAACTAATTTATCTACATCTTCTTTTGTATTATATATAGAAAAACTTGCTCTACATGTAGAATCCATACCCATGTATCTTAGTAGTGGTTGAGCACAATGGTTTCCAGATCTTATGCATACACCATTTACATCTAAAATACTTGCGACATCATGTGGATGTACTCCTTTTACATTAAAAGATATAACAGAAGAATGGTTTTGTTTATTTGGAGTGACATACATTTCAATAAAGTTTAACTTATACAATTCATTTACAGCATATTCTGTAACTTCTTGCTCTACTTTATTTATTGTTTTATATCCTATGCTTTCTATATAGTCTATTGCTGCTCCAAGCCCAACTACTCCCTCTACATTTTGTGTACCAGCTTCAAATTTATTTGGAAGTGGCGCATAAGTAGTGTTTTGCTCATATACATATTCTATCATATCTCCGCCCATTAGAAAAGGGGGCATTTTATTTAATAACTCTTTTTTTCCATATAATACGCCTATTCCTAAAGGTGCAAACATTTTATGACCTGAAAAAACTAAGAAATCTGCATCCAAATCTTGAACATCAACTTTTGTATGAGAAATGCTTTGAGAAGCATCCACTATTACTATTGCACCTTTCTTATGTGCATATTTTATAATTTCTTTTACATTATTTATTGTTCCTAAAACATTTGATATATGAGTTATTCCAACAACTTTGGTTTTATCTGTAATTTTACTTTCTATTTCTTCTTTTGATAGTTCAAACTCATTGTTTATATACATATATTTAAGTATACTATTAGTTTGTTTAGTTACAAATTGCCATGGTACTAAATTAGAATGATGTTCCATAATTGATAAAACTACTTCATCATTTTGTTTTAAATTACTTAATCCATAAGAATATGCAATTAAATTTAAACTTTCAGAAGCATTTTTAGAAAATATAATTTCTTCTTTATTTCTTGCATTTATAAACTTAGTAATTTTTTCTCTTGTATTTTCATATTGCTCTGTTGCTTCTAAGCTTAAGCTATATGCTCCTCTATGTGGATTTGCATTAAACTTTTTATAAAATTCTTCGATTGCATTTATAACATATTGTGGCTTTTGTGAAGTAGCTCCACTATCTAAATAACTAATATCTCTATTTTCAAAAATTGGAAAATCTTTCTTGAAATCCATTTTAGTCAAGTCTCCTATCTATTTGTTCTAATATTTCTTGTTTTAATTGCTCATCTTTTATTGTTTGTATAATCTGATTAAACTTTGCTTTTACAAGTAATTTTATTGCATCTTTATAGCTTATTCCTCTACTCATAATATAAAATAAATCTTTGTTATCAACCTTTCCTGAAGCTGTACTATGGTTTCCTTCAACATCATCTTCAGTACATAAAAGCATTGGTAAAGCTAATGATTTTGTCTTATCTGATAGCAATATACAAAATTCGTTTTCATTTCCTTTTGCTTTTTTACATCCTTTTTTGAAATCTATTGTTCCTTTGAAATGCTTTTTACTTTCGCCTTTTAAAGCTCCTTGCACATCAATATCAACCTTAGATTCTTGTCCATTTATATCAACTATATAATTTATATCTTTCAATTGTTTTTGAGTTCCTAAGTAAATAGTTTTCACATTGTTTTCGCATTTTTTTCCTAACGCATTTGCATAATAATTTGAAATACTATTTTTAGCTCCTATATCAATAATTATATAATTTACTTTTGACTCGTTTTCTATAATGCTTTCAATAGATTCAAAATTGTCTGACAATTCATTTAGCATATTTACAATTGTAATATTAACATTTGCATTTGCTTTAAGTTTGATTATTCCATTATGAAAACATCTGCTATTAGTATTTGAACTATATTGTATAATAAGATTCAAATCATTTTCTGCTAATATTTCAATGTTATTTACTAAATTCAAATTATTATCATCAAAGTTATATACTAATTTTACATTAGCATTTTTGCCTTCTGTTACAATTTTTAAATTATCATTTGAATTTTGCACTTTTAGTCTAGTACCATAAATAAGACTTGTATCTGTAACATCTTTGCTTATACTACAATTCTCATTTATAATTTCGACTGTTTCAAACATTTTTAAATTGCTTGGAATATCTATATCTAATTCAATATTATTGATATTAAAATTATTTGATGTTCTTACTGGTGTTTCATTTAACCTCATCCTATTGCTCCTTCTAGCTCTAAATTAATTAAATTATTCATTTCTACCGCATACTCTAGTGGTAATTCTTTTGAAATTGGATATGCAAATCCTCTTACTATCATTGCTTTTGCGTCTTCTTCTGATAGGCCTCTGCTCATTAAATAAAATATTTCTTTATCACTTATTTTGCCGATTTTCGCTTCATGAGAAAACTCTACGTCATCTGTTCTTATATCATTTACTGGTATTGTATCTGACCTAGAAATATCATCTAACATTAAAGATTCACAAGACACCGAACACTTTGACTTTTCTGCATTTTGTCCTATTCTTACAAGTGCTCTATAGGTGCAACTTCCTCCATCTTTTGATATAGATTTTGAGTTAACAACAGATGATGTGTTTTTAGCATTATGTACTACTTTAAAGCCTGTATCCAAGTTTTGTCCTTTACCAGCAAAAGTAATTCCTGTATATTCTGTTTTAGCTCCTTCTCCATTTAAAATGCTCATTGGGTATAGCATTGAAACTTTAGATCCAAAAGAACCTGTTACCCAGTCTATTTCAGCATTTTTACCAACAATAGCCTTTTTGGTATTTAAATTCATCATATTTTTAGACCAATTTTCTATTGTAGAATATCTTAAATAAGCATTATCTTTTACATATAATTCAACACATCCTGCATGTAAATTTACTTTATTATACTTTGGTGCAGAGCATCCTTCTATAAAGTGTAAACTTGCATTTTCCTCCACTATAATTAGTGTGTGTTCAAATTGACCTGATTCTGGTGAATTAAGTCTAAAATATGATTGTAATGGAATGTCCAATTTCACATTTTTAGGTACATATACAAATGAGCCACCTGACCAAACAGCTGCATGTAAAGCAACAAATTTATGGTCATTTATTGGTACGCATTTCATAAAATGCTCTTTTACTAACTCTGGATATTCTTTTACTGCTGTATCCATATCAGTATATATAACCCCTTGTTTTTTTAGTTCTTCTTTTATACTATGATATACAACCTCTGAATCATATTGAGCACCAACACCTGCTAATGAATTTTTCTCTGCTTCTGGAATTCCTAATTTATCAAAAGTATTTCTAATATCTTCTGGTACATCTTCCCAATTAGAATTTAATTTTGATTTTGGTTTAACATAAGTTGCAATCTCATCCATTTTTAGTTCTGATAAGTCAGGGCCCCAAGTTGGTAATTCTAGCTTATTGTATGTTTCTAATGCTTGTAGCCTTAAATTTAACATCCATTCTGGCTCATTTTTCTTTTTTGATATTTCTTCTACTATTTCTTTATTTAAGCCTTTTTGCATTTTAAATTCATATTCATCTTTATTTTTAATATCATAGATGTTTCTATCAATATCATTTACATTTGTTTTTGCCATTTTATACCTCTAACTTCTTGTATTTTTCATATCCATTTTTTTCGATTTCTTTTGCTAAACTTGCATCTCCTGTTTTTACAATTTTTCCATCAATTAAAATATGTACAAAGTCAACTTTTAAGTTTTCTAAAATTTTCATGTTATGTGTTATAATTAAAACTGCATTTTCACTATTTTTATACATTTCAATACCTTTTGATACAGTTCTTACTGCATCTACATCAAGCCCTGAATCAGTTTCATCTAATATACTTAGTTTAGGGTTTAATACAAGCATTTGTAATATTTCATTCTTTTTCTTTTCTCCACCTGAAAATCCTACATTCAAATTTCTATCTACTAGTTTTGGATTCATATTTAATTCTTCAACATATTTTTGAATAGTATTTTTAAATTCAAAAATTTTTACTGGTTTATTATCAATTTTGTTTTTTGCAGTTTTTAAAAAGTTTGTACATGAAATTCCTGGTATTTCTACTGGTGATTGAAAAGACATAAATACACCTTTTTGCGCTATTTTATCTGTTGATAAGTCATTTATGTTTTCACCTTCAAAAACTATTTCTCCATTCACTTTTTTATATTCTGGATTATTAAATATACAATTTGCAAGGGTTGATTTTCCTGCGCCATTTGGTCCCATTATTACATGAATTTCTCCTTTATTGATATTTAAATTTAATCCTTTTAATATTTGTTTATCTCCTACATTTGCATATAAATTGTTTATTTGTAATAAATTTCCCATTATTATCTCCTTCTTGTTTTCATACTAGCATACTAGGAATTATATCATCTAATTTCCTAGTAAGTCAATAGGTAATAGTTTATTTTACAGCCAATATACCATAATAGACTCTTTTTAATAATATTCCTCTTTCTGTTTTGTACCTTTCTACATATTTATCAAATAAGTTTTTTTCAACTATTTCTCTGTGTTTGAATTCTATTCCTTTTGTTTCTGAAAAGTCATCTAGTATTGGTGTTTTTAAAAGAAGTGCCATTAAGTCATTCTCTGTTTCATAATATTCATTTTGTAATATTTCTACTTTTTCAATATTTTTAAATCCTGCTTCTTTTAAGTCAAAATAGTCTTTTTCAGATATGGCTATTTCGTCATAATATGCTTGCCCTCTTCCAAACATCTTCTTTATATCCCAACAGTCTTTTTTATCTACTCCTTTTATTACAACCACTCCTCCTAATGTTAAACAATTATAGATTTGCTTTGCATCTATTATTGTATTTCTTGCTGAAACTAAGTCAAATGTTTCTTTTGGAAAGTCTATTCTCAAGTTATTCATCTTTATAAATTTAACTCTTTTATTTGAATATTTTTTTGCATTTTTCTTAGCTGTTTTTATCATTTCATCCGAAAAATCCGTAGCAATTATCATTCCAACTTCTGGATAATCTCTTAAAACTCTTTCTCCTCCACCTGTTCCTAAGTCTAAACATAATGATTTTTCATTAGTATTTTCTTTTATTTTTTCATAGAAATCCCAGGTGGTTAATTTTTCTGTTTTACATTTTATTTGACTAAAATCCCAATTTCCTATTTTTTCATAATAATTTAATTCACTTTTTTGCATTTTACTTTCTCCTTCTTACTGTTAATTTATAAACATATACAAAAAATCTTTCTTGTATGAACATAGCAAAATCAACCACAATCTTGTTATGGTTAAAGTTTTGCCATTCATAAAGAAAGATTTTCAACATTCTTTATTATAATTTTCTTGGTAGTATCACGCGAATGGTCGAATTGAAATACTACATTATTATTATACTCAATATTAAGCTTAATGTCAAACTAAATTAAATTATCTTATGAGGTCTGCTAATGTTTTGCTGTCTACGTATTCATTTATTACATTATCTAGTCCCTGCCAAAATGAGAATGTTTTACAATTTTCTTTTCTGCAACATTCTTCTCCACTTACACATGCAATTGGTGCAAGGTCTCCTTCTGTTTTTCTTAATATATCTCCTACCTTATATTGTTCAGGTGATTTTGCTAGTTTGTAACCTCCATTGTTGCCTCTTGCTGTTTCTAAGTATCCTGCTTTATTTAATAAGGCAACAATTTGTTCAAGATATTTTAAAGACACCTCTTGTCTATTGGCTATATCTTTTAGTGATATATAGTTTTCATCATTGTGTGTTGCTAAATCTATCATTACTCTAAGGGCATATCTTCCTTTTGTAGATATTTTCATTTTTATCTCCTCCAATTGTTACTATTATACTACTGTTTTAGTAGGATTTCAAGATAATAGATAATGTTTCTAATTTATCGTCCAAAATGACACAAAAAAGAGTGAAAATTATTTTTTCACTCTTTTTAAGTATTTAAATTATTCTTTTACTTCGTCAACTTTTTCTTCGCTAACTGTATCTGTAACTTCTTCTACAACTGGAGTTTCTGTTTCAACAGCTGGTGCTTCTTCTGGAGCAGATTCAACTGCTGGTTCTTCTACTAATTCTTCTTTTACAGTAATTTCTTTGTTTTCAATTCTAGCTCCTGTATTCTCCTTTGTCTTAGCAGCTTTACCAACTTTATCTCTTAAATAATATAGTTTTGCTCTTCTAGCTTTACCAACTCTTACTACCTCAACTTTTTCTACTAATGGTGAGTGTACTAAGAATGTTTTTTCAACACCTACACCATAAGAAATTTTTCTTACTGTGAAAGATGCGTTTACTCCTCCGTTTTGTTTTTTTATGATAATTCCTTCAAATACTTGAATTCTTTCTCTGTTACCTTCTTTAATCTTTTGGTGTACTCTAACTGTATCGCCAACTTTTAAATCTGGTATCTTATTTTTTAATTGCTCGTGTTCAACTGATTTTACGATATCCATAACTTTGAATATCCTCCTTTCCTTTTTATTTTAATAAATCTGGTCTTTTTTGTCTTGTTATCTCTAGAGATTGTTGTTCTCTCCATTTTTTTATATTCTCATGATGTCCAGATAATAACACCTCTGGAACCTTTTGTCCGTGGAATTCTTCAGGTCTTGTATATTGTGGATATTCTAAAAGGTTGTTTGTAAAAGACTCTTCTTGTGTAGACTCTTGTTTTAATACCCCTTGTATATATCTACTAACACTGTCTACCAACACCATTGCCGGTATTTCTCCACCTGTTAGCACATAATCTCCAATTGATATTTCTTCATCTACAATTTCATCTATAACTCTTTGATCTATTCCTTCATAATGACCACATAATAAAATTAGATGTTCTTGTTTAGCAAGTTCTAGAACTTTTTCTTGATTTAACACATTTCCTTTAGGTGATAAATATATAACTTTTGCATTTTCTTTATTTTGAATTGAAGAATATGCATCATATACTACATCTGGCATCATTACCATTCCAGCTCCACCACCATATGGCGTATCATCTACTTTTTTATGTTTATCTTTAGAAAAATCTCTAATGTTGATTAAATTTATTTGTATTAACTGCTTTTCAATTGCTTTTCCAATAATGCTTTGCTTAACTGCTTCAAACATTTCTGGAAAAAGAGTTAATATATCAAATTTCATTATTTTCCCTTTCCTAAACTAATCCTTTTATTAAATGAACTATTATCTTTTCTTGTTCTAAATCAATTTGTTTAATTACATCTTTAATTCCTGGAAGTAATATTTGTTTTCCATCTTCTGATTTAACAACATAAATATCACTTGCACCCGAATTGTATATGTCTTCTACTTTTCCAAGTAATATATTTTCATCAGTATAAACTGTAAGCCCAAGTAAATCCGCAATAAAGTAGGTATTTTTGGGAAGCTTTTTAGCATTTTCTCTTGCTATTTTTATATAACAATTTCTATACTTTTCTGCCTCTTCAACAGTATCGATTCCTTTTAGTTTAAGTAAAATTTGATTTTTACTATATTTTACTTCTTCAATTTGAATATCTAATAGTTTTCCATTTTTTTCAACTAATACAGATTTTAATTCTTCAAATTGAGAAATATCATTAGTAAAAGGATTTACCTTTACCATTCCTTTAATTCCAAAATGATTTACAATTTGACCTATTTCAAAATATTCTTGTTTCATATTTTCCTCTAATCCACAAATTCAATAATTACCTTTTTGTGTTCTTTAGCAGCTAAAGATTTCATAACAGTACGAACTGCTTTTGCAATTTTTCCTTGTTTTCCAATTACTTTTCCCATATCAGAATTTGCCACCTTAACTTCAAATGTTATTGTGTTTTCTTCTTCTTTTGAGCTTATAGTAACTTGTTCTTTATCATCTACTAAATTTAAAATAATTGTTTCTAAAATTTCTTTCATTTTTAAGTTTTACCTTCCTTATGAAACTTATTTTTTAGCTACTCTTTCTACTAATTCTTTTACAGAATCTGTTGGTTTTGCACCATTTTTAATCCATGTAGCTAATTTTTCGTTATCTATTACTATTGTAGAAGGTTCTGTCATTGGATCATATGAGCCAATTTTTTCGATGATTTTTCCATCTCTTGGGCTTTTAGAATCTGCTACAACTATGTGATAGAATGGAGCTTTTTTAGCACCTTGTCTTTGTAATCTAATTTTTACCATTTGTTTTTCACCTCCTGAAAATTTGTTATTTATATTTTTAAAATTAAAAACTTTATTAAAATGTTAAAATTTAAAATTTTTCAAATCCATATCTTTCATCATTTTTTTCATTCCACCTTTATTATTTTGCATTTGTTTCATCATTTTTTGTGTCATTTCAAAAGATTTCATGAATTTATTTATTTCTTGTACTGAAGTACCACTACCTTTTGCTATTCTTACTCTTCTGCTTCCATTTAGTAGTTTTGGATTTTTCCTTTCAGCTTTAGTCATTGAACAAATCATTGCTTCGATTCGAACAAATTCTTTGTCATCTACTTTTACATCTTTTAATTGATTCATTCCAGGAATCATTTTTAATAAAGATGAAAATGAACCCATTTTTTTAATTTGTCTTAGTTGTGTTAAATAATCATCTAAGTCAAATTCTTTTTTCTTAAGCTGTTTTTCTATTTTTTCTGCTTCTTCTATATCAAAACTTTCTTCAGCTTTTTCTATAATTGAAAGTACATCTCCCATGCCCAAAATTCTTTGTGCCATTCTGTCCGGATGAAATACTTCTATATCACTTAATTTTTCACCTGTTGCAGCAAACTTAATTGGTTTTCCTGTAACTTTTTTTACTGATAGTGCAGCACCACCACGAGTATCACCATCTAGTTTTGTAAGAACTACGCCATCAATACCCAAGTTTTCGTTAAATGATTTAGCAACATTAACAGCATCTTGACCTGTCATACTATCTACTACTAATAGTATTTCATGTGGTTTTACATTTGTTTTTACATTTTTAAGTTCTTGCATTAGTTCTTCGTCAATATGTAATCTACCCGCTGTATCTAGTATTACTACATCATTTAATTTGCTCATTGCTGTTGACATGGCTTGTTTAGCTATATGTACAACATCTTTTGATTGTTCGTTTGCAAATACTGGTATGTTAAGTTGTGCTCCAACCACTTGTAATTGTTTAATAGCTGCTGGTCTATAAATATCACATGCAACTAGTAATGGCTTTTTACCTTGTTTGCGAAGTAAGTTTGCTAATTTTCCTGCTGTAGTTGTTTTACCTGAACCTTGAAGACCAACTAACATAATAACTGTTGGCGGATTTGGAGTAAAGTTTATTTTACTTTCTGTTCCTCCTAAAAGTTCTACTAATTCATCCTTTACTATTTTAATAACTTGTTGGCCAGGTGTTAATGATTTTAGTACATCTTGACCTAAAGCCTTTTCTTGAACAGATGTAATGAATTCTTTAACTATCATATAGTTAACATCTGCCTCTAGTAATGCAAGTTTTACTTCTCTAAGCATTTCTTTCAAGTCTGATTCTGTAATTCTTGCCTTACCTCTAAGTTTTCTAGTAATGTCTTGAAGTTTTGAACTTAATCCCTCAAAAGCCATCTGTTAGCCCCCTTCTTCTAAATAGTGTTTATAAATTTTGAAAAGAATTATTATTTGAGTAGGAAAAGTTTGTTAAAAAGGCAAAGGCGCAACCTGTTGGTTGTTGCTGAGGCTGTTAAGGCTTTGCCTGTTACAGCCTCAGTATGTCGTAACAACTACGTTTTTAATGAACTTTGACGACCTCAAATGATGATTATTTTTAAAATTTTTATGCTAAACAACTTAATTCTTCTCTCACATGATTTAAAATTTTTTCAATTTTTTTATCAGATGATGTATTTTCAATTTTGCTTAATTCTTCAAGTATTTGTTGTAATTTACGTTCTTGCTTTAATGTTTTTTCCATAAATGTCAGCTTTTCCTCTAATTCGAAAAGTTTATTTTCCCCCTTTTTTATTATGTCTCTTACTGCCTGTCTTGTTATATTATTATTTTCGGCAATTTCTGAAAGTGATAAATCATTATTGTAATAATCGTTTATTACCTCATACTGTTTTTCAGTTAGCATTTTTCCATATATTTGGCATAGCATACTTACTTTTATATTCTTTTCCAAATGATATCACTCCTTTATCTCGAGTAATGTTACTTTTCTAAAAGAAAAAGTATATTAGCATTATTTTGTAATGCTAATATACTTTACACTATTTTTGTTCATTTGTCAAGTATTTTCATCAAATTTCAGCTTTATTGTATAAGTATATTCAAGTCTTGCGCCCACTTTTTTTCCATTTCATCATTTCCTGTATAATACAGTATGCCATCTTTTAAGCTAAAACGATCATTAATTTTTTCATCTGTAACTGGCATTGTTGCCTGTTTTTTTATATTGAATGCATATCCATGCTCTGCTTTTGCTGTCTTATAATCATCTCTTTTTAAAATATTATTTTGTATCTTTCCTGCATTGCTTCTTTCTTCTGATATTATATCTAATGCATCATCAATCTTTTCAAGTGATGATTTTGCATTTTCTTGTGTAGAAACTGATAAGTTATCAATTTTTAACTTTTCTATCGTTAATTCTTGCAAAAACGGTAAATCACCTTTTAACAACTTTTTATTTGTAATTTTTGTATTATTTAATTGTAGCTCTATTATTGCAATTCTGGCATTTACTTCACTTTGTATAACTGTTCTATCTAATTCACTTGTAGTACTACTATTAGCCATTTTCACAATAAGTTCCTTCATTTTTTGTAAGTTATCTCCTATTATTCCCAAGCTTGCCTCTGCTGTATTTATAAAATTTAATGTTGTATTATATGAATTAGCTATTTCAATTGATTTTTCTTCATTTACATTGGTTGTTCCATCTCCATATATATCTATTACCAATTCATTAATATTTTCCTTTAGCTCTTTCAAATAATCAATATTGATATTAATTGCATTTTGTTTAGCTCCAAATTCTGATTTTTGAATTGATACTTTTTTTAATGCATTTCGAGCCTTTTCCATAGTTTGCTCCATATTATTATAATCTAACTCTTCATCTCCATATAAGTTTTTCCAACTCATATTTTCTGACTTGATTTGCATAGTTCCCTGTTCAAAACTTTTACTTCCAAAGTTTAAAACATATTCTAAAGTTCCGTTCAAAAGCTTTGTTCCGCCAAATTCGGCAGTGTTTGCAATACTATCAATTTCTTGTATCCATTGATTTATTTCAACTTTAATGTTGTTTATATCTCCATCACTATTAGATATTTTTGTCAGGCTACTTATTATACCTTGCAAGATTTCTTGAATTACACTTAAATCTCCATCGGCTGTAATAATCATCGAAATAGTATCTTCTGATTGTTTTATTCCATTTTCTAAAGTAGTAATTTCATCATTTAGTGTTTTTTTCAATGTATAAATATTTTCTATATCTTGTTTATTTATTAGCGCTTGTCTGTTATATTCAAGTTCTTTATAACTACTAGCTTCCATTTTAAATTTAGCTTCTCGTGAACTTTTTACAAGTCCCTCATCTGAAAAAGACGAATTAATGGTCACTCCTGATATAATAATTAAAATAACAATTATTATTATCAGCATTATTAAGGTTATTCCTTTAGAATTTTTTCTTATGTCTTTCATTTCATCTACTCCTCTTTGGCACTATAAATTTATTCTTCTTTATATATTCTTAGTTTTACTAATAAATTATATATCTTTGTTCCAAATGGTATCATCAATATTTCTTCTTTTTTTAGAATTTTTGATACTAAAATTGTAGTCACATATATTAACGCTCCTATTATTATTGAAATCACTGTACTTAACTTATTTCCCACTATATTATTTAATAATTGGTTTACAAAAAATGTACATATTCCCATAAATGCGGAAGCAAAAATTGGAGCAATTATCATCCTTCCAAACTTTAAGTTTAATTTTATATTTTTAATTAAAGCTATAGTACAAATTGCAAATGCAATTCCCTGTGAAATTATAGAACTAATTGCCGCACCTGTAATTTCAATATTAGGGTTACTAATTAAAATAATATTTAATATCAATTTAATTATTGCCCCTGTTACTACTCCAATTAATGGTATATAAGTTTTATTTAGTCCATATAATCCACCATTTACAGTTTGGTTTAATGCAATAAAGACCATTGAAATTGAATACATCATTAATAATGTTGCTCCATCATTAGCTGATGGATAAATCAAATTTAATATTGGCTGTGCTAAAGCAATGAAACCTGCAGCGCATGGCAATACTATTAATAATGATGCAAATACAGAAAAAGTCATCCTTTTAGAGGCTGTTTCCATGTCTTTTTGTGCAATAGCTCCTGATATTACAGGTACTAGAGCTGTAGAAAACGCTACATTTACCGCTAATGGTAAATTAACTAGTGTATCTATTTTTGATAGGATTCCTGTTTTACTCATTGCTATCAGTTCTAATTGATCTTTTGCAGAATACATACTTGAAAATACTGTTTGAATACATCTACTTACTGTAGCACTATCTATAAGTGGATGTATTACTGATATTACAGAACTAACTGTAACTGGTACAGATATTATCAGTATTTTTTTCAATAACTGCCATACCGTTAAATTATCTTCTACTGATTTTTGTTTTTGATCTACTTTTAATTTTCTCTTTTTGTAATATGCAATCAAATATATAAATGTTAAAATTATAGCCACTGTAGTAGATAGATTTCCACCTGCTGCCATAATGTATGCTTCTTTTCCAAGTAAAGAATAAACAAATACAATCGATAATATGCAATTTAATAATTGTTCTATTATTTGAGAATAGCTAGTTGGCTTCATATCATTTTGGCCTGCAAAATACCCTCTAAGTACAGCTGAAGCAGATACAAACATAATTGCTGGTGCAAGTGCTTTCATTACATATTTTGTATCTGGAACATTGTATATTACTGTAGCTATATATCCTGCTCCAAAATAAAGTGCAAATGATAATATTGCGCCTATTCCCACAAAAAGAGCCATACACATTTTAAAAACTCTTTGTGCACCCTTTTGATCATTTATTGCTATTCTTTCAGATACTAATTTTGAAATTACACTTGGTATTCCAATAGATGAAAGTGCAAGCAATAATGAATAAATTTGATAACCAGATGAATAATAGCCTAGTCCAGTATCACCAAACCCTTCGAAATTTGTTATAACAAATTTATATACTAATCCTAATACTTTCACCATGATTTGTGCAAACATTAGAATTAAAACATTTTTCATAAATGAATTTGTTTTTTTAGTTGTTTGTTCTTGTTCCAATTTCTTCTCCTTGTATAATTATATAATCAATTTAGATTATATAATAATCATACAATGTATTGCAAGTTTTTTGAGTAATAAAAAAAGAAAAAAGATGCTATTTTCATAGCACCTTTTTAAATTTATTTTCTAGGATTTTTGATTGCTGCTTGTGCTGCTGCTAATCTTGCAATTGGAACTCTGAATGGTGAGCATGATACATAAGTTAATCCTATGTTATGGCAGAATTCAACACTTGATGGTTCTCCACCATGTTCTCCACATATTCCTAATTTAATGTTTGGTCTTGTAGCTTTTCCTTTTTCAACAGCCATTTTTACAAGTTGTCCTACACCTTTTTGATCTATTTTTGCAAATGGATCTGATTCATAAATTTTGTTTGCATAGTAATCTCCTAAGAATTTACCAGCATCATCACGGCTAAATCCAAATGTCATTTGAGTTAAATCGTTTGTTCCAAATGAGAAGAATTCAGCTTCTTCTGCTATCTCGTCAGCTGTTATTGCAGCTCTAGGAATTTCAATCATTGTACCAATATGGTATTGCATGTCTGAACCTTTTTCCTTTTTAACTTGTTCTGCAACTTCAACTACTATGTCTTTAACAAATTTTAATTCTTTCTTTTCTCCAACTAATGGAATCATTATTTCTGGAACTATATCATATCCGTCTTCTTCTTTTACTTCAATAGCTGCTTCCATTAAAGCTCTTGTTTGCATTTTTGCAATTTCAGGATATGTTACTGCTAAACGGCATCCTCTGTGTCCCATCATTGGGTTGAATTCGTGTAAATCAGCACATTTTTGTTTTAAGTGTTCAACTGATACACCCATTTCTTCTGCTAATGCTTTTATGTCTTTTTCATCAGTTGGTAAGAACTCATGTAGAGGTGGGTCTAAATAACGAACTGTCATTGGTAGACCTTTTAACTCTTTGTACATTGCTTTGAAGTCACCTTTTTGGAATGGTATTAATTCATTTAATGCTTCTTCACGAGCTTCAACTGTTTCTGATAATATCATTTTTCTAATTTTTGGAATTCTGTCTTCTTCAAAGAACATGTGCTCTGTTCTACATAATCCAATACCTTCAGCGCCCAATTCAACTGCTTTTTTAGTATCTCTTGGGTTATCAGCATTTGTTCTAACTCCTAAGTTTCTGAATTCGTCAGCCCAAGCCATTATTCTTCCAAAGTTTCCGCTTATTTCAGCTTCATGAGTTGGAATATCTTCACCATAGATGTTACCTGTTGTTCCATCAATAGAAATGTAATCACCTTTATGGAATGTTCTTCCACCTAATTCAAATTCTTCTTTTTCTTCATTTATTTTGATATCTCCGCATCCTGCAACACAGCAAGCACCCATACCACGAGCAACAACTGCTGCATGTGATGTACGTCCACCACGAACTGTTAATATACCTTGTGCAGCTGCCATACCTTCAATATCTTCTGGTGTTGTTTCTAGACGAACTAAAACAACTCTTTCACCTTTTCCACCTTTTCCAAGTTCTTTTGCTTCTTCAGCTGTAAATACAACTTTACCTGCACCAGCACCTGGAGCTGCATTTAAACCAGTTCCAATTACTTTAGCTTGTTTTAGAGCTGATGGTTCAAATACTGGGTGTAGTAATTGATCTAATGATTTAGCTTCAATTCTTAAAACTGCTTCTTCTGGAGTAATCATTCCTTCATCTACTAAATCGCAAGCAATTTTAATAGCTGCTGGAGCTGTTCTTTTTCCATTTCTTGTTTGTAAGAAGTATAGTTTTCCTTCTTGAATTGTGAATTCCATATCTTGCATATCACGATAGTGATTTTCAAGTTTATGAGCTAATTCCATGAATTCTTTGTAACATTCTGGTAAATCTTCTTCTAGTTTTGTAATAGGTTGTGGTGTTCTAACACCTGCAACAACATCTTCACCTTGTGCATTGATTAAGTATTCACCATATATTCCTTTTTCACCTGTAGCTGGGTCACGAGTAAATGCAACACCTGTTCCAGATGTTTCTCCCATGTTACCAAATACCATAGCTTGTACGTTTACAGCTGTTCCCCAATCTCCTGGTATATCATTCATTCTTCTATATACTATAGCTCTTGGGTTGTCCCAGCTTCTAAATACAGCTTTAACTGCTCCCATTAATTGTTCTGTTGGGTCTTGTGGGAATTCTTCTCCATTCATGTTCTCTTTATATACTGCTTTGAATCTTTTTACTAATTCTTTTAAATCATCTGTTGTTAATTCTGTATCATAATGAACACCTTTTTCTGCTTTTAATTCGTCTATTATTTTTTCAAAGTATGATTTTGGAACTTCCATAACAACATCTGAATACATTTGAATAAATCTTCTATATGAATCATAAGCAAATCTAGGATTTCCTGTTTTAGCTGCAAATCCTTCAACTGCTACGTCATTTAAACCTAAGTTTAATATTGTATCCATCATTCCTGGCATTGATGCTCTAGCACCACTTCTTACTGATACTAATAGTGGATCACTATTATCTCCAAATTTTTTACCTTGTATTTCTTCTAGTGTTTTTAAAGCTGTGAAGATTTGATCTTGAATTTCTTTTGAAATTGTTTTTCCATCTTCATAATATTTTGTACAAGCTTCTGTTGTAACTGTAAAGCCTTGTGGAATTGGTAAACCTAGGTTAGTCATTTCAGCTAAGTTAGCTCCCTTTCCTCCAAGTAGTTCACGCATGTTTGCGTTTCCTTCTTTAAATAAGTATACGTACTTTTGACTCATAAAGAACCTCCTTAAAATTTTATTGTATTAACAATATTATTTGTTATAAACTATTATGTACTTATAACGTTTCTATTATATATGTAAATATAAAAAAAGTAAAGAAATTTTATAAATTTTCTTTACTTTTTGTCATATTGATTATTTTTTACTTATGTTATAAGTATATTATTATTAAAATTGAATTTTTTTATTAAGCCAATTTTCTAGTTCATCAATTTTTACTCTTACTTGTTCCATTGTATCTCTATCTCTAATTGTTACACATTCATCTTCTAATGTGTCAAAGTCAATAGTTACACAATATGGTGTTCCTATTTCGTCTTCCCTTCTATAACGTTTACCAATGCTTCCTGCTTCGTCATAATCACACATAAAGTTTTTAGATAATTTTGCATATACCTCTTCTGCTTTTTCACTTAACTTTTTAGAAAGTGGAAGTACAGCTACTTTATATGGTGCTAAAGCTGGATGTAAATGTAATACTGTTCTTACATCTCCTTCTGCAATTTCTTGTTCTTCATAAGCATTGCATAAGAATGCTAATGTTACACGGTCACAGCCTAGTGATGGCTCAACACAATATGGTACAAATTTTTCTCCTGTTTCTTGGTCTAAGTAAGTAAAGTCTTCTCCTGAATATTGTGCATGTTGTTTTAGGTCATAATCTGTTCTGTCTGCAATACCCCATAATTCACCCCATCCAAATGGAAATGCAAATTCAATGTCTGTTGTACCTTTACTGTAAAAACATAACTCTTCTGGGCTGTGATCTCTTAACCTAATTTTTTCTTCTTTCATTCCTAAGCTTAAAAGCCAATTTTTACAGAAGGCTCTCCAATATTCAAACCATTCCATATCTGTTCCTGGTTTGCAGAAAAATTCAAGTTCCATTTGTTCAAATTCACGAATTCTAAATATGAAGTTACCTGGTGTAATTTCATTTCTAAATGATTTACCAACTTGACCAATTCCCATTGGTAGTTTTCTTCTTGTTGTTCTTAGTACATTTTTAAAGTTTACAAATATACCTTGTGCTGTTTCCGGTCTTAGATAAATTTCTGAACTACTGTCTTCTGTTACACCTTGATATGTTTTATACATTAAATTGAATTTTCTAATTGGTGTAAAGTTTTGTTCTCCGCATTTAGGGCATACAATGTTATTCTCTTTTATGAAGTTAATCATTTCTTCGTCTGTCATACCATCTGCAACCATATCTTTATTGTTCTCATGAGCCCAGTCTTCAATTAGTTTATCTGCTCTATGTCTTGTTTTACAATTTTTGCAGTCTATTAGTGGATCACTAAAACCACCTACGTGACCAGAAGCTACCCATGTTTTAGGGTTCATTAGTATTGCTGCATCTAACCCTACATTATATTTGCTTTCTTGCACAAATTTTTTCATCCATGCTTTTTTTACATTGTTTTTTAGTTCTACTCCTAAAGGGCCGTAATCCCAAGCATTTGCTAGACCTCCATAAATTTCTGAGCCTGGGTAAACAAATCCTCTTGATTTGCACAATGCTACTAATTTTTCCATTGTTAATTCTGACATAAAAATTCCTCCTTTTTACTTGCTAGAAATCAAAAAAACTTTCATTCCTAGCTCTTATTGCTAGGGACGAAAGTTTTATTCCGCGGTTCCACCCTATTTGATTAGTTTATACTAATCCACTTTATTTAATATGCTCCAAAGCTCCCCATATGTTTCTTAATGTTGACTTTCACCTAACTCAACTCTCTAAAAATAAGAAATGCATACTTTTTCTTTTTCATCGCATTTATATTCAATACAGGTATTATACGCTTTTGGTTTGTTTTTGTCAATATTATTGTATTGTTCTTATTGCTTCGTCTGTTATCTTGTTTTTATCAAGTTTTCTCATTATCAATACCACGACTGCAACTATTGCAAATGTTACACCATATATAATTAAGCTTAGTTTCCAGTTTCCTTTTAGCAAGCTTGCTCCAGCTAATGTTGAAGATATTACTGATGGAAATCTTGCTAATGTTGATATCAGTATAAATTCTGTTGGTTTTATTGGTAGTAATGCTGCTATATATGTTAGTAAATCTTTCGGTGTTCCTGGTATAAAGAATAATATAAAAAGTATATATCTAATTGTTTGAGGATTCTGAAATAGTTTACTTTTTTCTATTTTTTCTATCTTTTCTGGTTTTACAAATTCATATATAAATTCTCTACCAAGTTTATGAACTAGTAAATATATAAATGCCGAAATTATTGCTGCAGAAAGCATTATAAATACTGTTCCCCATAAGCTTCCATAACATAAACCCGCTAATATTTCTATTGGTTCTCCTGGTATTATGAATAAAAATATTTGTGCAAATTGAAGTCCAAATAGCATTAAAAATCCAACAAATCCAGAATCATTTACTTTTTGCTTAAATGCTTGTTGTCCTGCTTCACTTGAAAGTTCTTTAAAAGTTGGTATCAAGTATATTGTAACTGCTACCATTATTGCTATTACAGCTATTAATAATATTATTTTAAATATTTTGGTTTTTTGTTTCATATTTTTTCCTCTTTTTTATACAGCTTCATCATCACAGTCTTGAAATTGTGAGTTGTATAGGTTAGCATAAAAGCCACCTTTTTCTAGTAAATCTTCATGTGTTCCTTGTTCTATAATGTCTCCTTCATTCATTACTAATATTAAGTCAGCATTTTTTATTGTAGATAATCTATGTGCTATTATAAAGCTTGTTCTACCTTTCATTAGGTTATCCATCGCTGCTTGTATTTGTTCTTCTGTCCTTGTATCTATTGAGCTTGTTGCTTCGTCCAATATTAGTATTTCTGGGTTTGTTAATATAACTCTTGCTATTGTTAATAATTGTTTTTGTCCTTGTGATATATTATTTGATTCCTCATCAATTACCATATCATAACCTTTTGGTAGTGTTTGTATAAAGTGATGAACATGTGCTGCTTTTGCTGCCTCTATTACTTCTTCATCTGTTGCGTCAGGCTTTCCATATTTAATATTTTCTTTGATGGTTCCACCAAATAGCCATGTATCTTGAAGCACCATTCCAAATACTTTTCTTAAATCTCCACGTTTAAATTCTTGTATATTATGTCCATCAACTAATATTGCACCTTTATTTACATCATAAAATCTCATTAAAAGTTTTACTATAGTGGTTTTACCAGCACCAGTTGGACCAACAATTGCAATTTTTTGTCCATCTTTTACATTTTCATTAAAGTCATGTATTATAACTTTATCTTCGTTATATCCAAATTGCACATGGTCAAATGTTACATTACCTTTTATACCTTCTGTTGATATAGCATTTTCTGGGTCTTTTTCTTCTTCTGGTTCTTCTAAGAATTCTAATATTCTTTCAGATGCTGCCACCATTGCTTGTAGCATACTTGAGATTTCTGCTATTTCATTTATTGGTCTTGTAAATTGTTTGTCATATTGAATAAATGATTGTATATTACCAACTGTAATTTTTCCTTGTACAGCTAAATATCCACCCAAAACTGCAATTCCGACATAGCCAACGTTTCCAGCAAATCCCATAATTGGATACATTAATCCTGACATAAAGTGTGATTTCCAACCTGAAGTATATAGCTCATCATTTAATTTTGCAAAAGCTTCTGCTTCTTCATTTTCTCTATTAAATACTTTTACAATTGTATGTCCACCATATATTTCTTCTACTTGACCATTTACATGTCCTAAATAGTCTTGTTGTTGTTTGAAGTATTTTTGTGATTTCTTTACTATGAATTTTACTAATATTACTGCAACTGGTATTATTGCAAGTGATACTAATGTCATACTAACACTTATTGTTAGCATCATAATAAATATACCTATAAGTGTACATACTGCTGTAATTATTGATGTAATACTTTGGTTCATGTTTTGTGAAAATGTGTCTATATCGTTTGTTATAATTGATAAAACTTCACCATTTGTTTTTTTGTCAAAGTATTTCATTGGCAAATGATTTATTTTTTGTGCTACTTCATTTCTTAGTCTATATGTTAATTTTTGTGATACATTTGTCATTACAAAACTTTGTATTGCTGTAAATATCATACTTATAACATATAGCACAACTAAGGTAAGCAAAATACTTGCTATTTTTGCAAAGTCAATTCCACCTTTACCTGACATTTTATTTACTAATCCATTAAATATTTCTGTTGTTGCATTTCCAGAGATTTTTGGACCTACTATTGTAAATACTGTACTTCCTATTGCAAATATTAGCACTATTAGTAATTGCCATTTATAGTCAAGTAAATATTTTTTGAATATCTTCTTTGCAGTACCTTTGAAGTCTTTTGCTTTTTCTATTTGCTTATTTGACTTTCTATTTCCTTTCATTTCTTATTCCTTTCTATTTTTATGGAGCACACTGTGCTCCACTACAATTTTTCATAAACTACTTATTCTAGTTCTTCTGCTGAAAGTTGTGATAATGCAATTTGTTTATACACTTCGCAATTTTGCATAAGTTCTTTATGAGTTCCTTTTCCTGCGATTTTTCCATCATCTAACACAATTATTTGGTCTGCATTCAAAACTGTATTTATTCTTTGTGCAACTATAATTACTGTTTTATTTTGTGTTTTTTCTGCTAATGTTTCTCTTAATTTCGCATCAGTTTTATAGTCAAGTGCTGAAAAGCTATCATCAAAAACAAATATTTCTGGGTCTTTTGCAACTGCTCTTGCAATAGATAAACGTTGTTTTTGTCCACCAGATACATTGCTTCCGCCTTGTGCAATTTCAGATTTATATTTATCATTTTTAGTATCAATAAACTCTGTTGCTTGTGCTATTTCTGCTGCTAGTTTCATTTGGTCATCTGACATATTTTCATCACTATATTTTATATTACTTTCTATTGTACCAGAGAATAGCACTCCTTTTTGTGGTACAAATCCTATTACACTTCTTAACTCTTTTTGAGTAACATCTTTAATGTTTACTCCATCAATTAGTATTTCGCCTTTTGTGACATCATAAAAACGAGGAATTAAATTTACAACTGTAGATTTACCACTTCCTGTACTACCTATAATTGCTGTAGTTTTTCCTGGTTCAGCTGTAAAGTCAATATCACATAATATTGGTTCATCTGCATCAGGGTATTGAAAAGTAACATTTTTAAATTCTACTAATCCTTTTTTGCCTTCATCAAAATGTTTTGGATTTTCTGGGTCTTTTATACTATTTTCTCTGTCTAATACTTCATTAATACGTTTTGCAGATACACTTGCTCTTGGAAGCATAATTGAAAGCATAGATATCATTAAAAATGCCATTACAATTTGCATTGTGTATTGTATAAATGCCATAATATCTCCAACTTGAATTGCATTTATATCTACATTTTTTGCTCCTACCCAAATTATTAGTAAAGATACTAAGTTCATTACAAGCATTAAAAACGGCATCATTAGGTTCATTGCATTATTTACAAACATAAAGTTTTTCATTAGGTTTTTATTTGCTTTTTCAAATCTTGCTTCTTCTTTTTTCTCTGTATTAAAAGCTCTAATTACTGGTATACCTGTAAGCATTTCTCTTGATACTAAGTTTAATTTATCAACTAGTTCCTGCATTTTTTTGAATTTTGGCATTGCAACGACAAATAGTAATAATACAATTAGCAATACTGCACCAAGTGCAACTCCTATTATCCATGCCATTGGATTTTGCTTTAAAGCTATAACTTTAAATAGTCCACCTATACCAATTATAGGTGCATAAACAATAACTCTAAACATCATTGATACTACGTTTTGTATTTGTTGAATATCGTTTGTACTACGTGTTATTAAAGACGCTGTTGAAAATTCTTTAAATTCGCTAATTGAAAATCCTAATATTTTTTTGAATATTTTTTCTCTTAAAGCTTTTCCAAGCTTGGCTCCAACACGAGATGATAAAAACATTACTATAATTCCACATAACATACTAACTGCTGCTACAGCTAACATTTTTAGTCCTTCTATCCATATATATTGACTTTGGTAGTTATTTGGATCAACTATTGCTTCTGTTATTCCATTGTTTACAATTCTTGTTATGTAATCAGGTAGTGCTAAGTCTGCATATGCTTGAACTGCAAGCAATGCAACAATTATAACTACTGCTACCCATGACTGTTTTAAATTTTTTAATATTTTAAACATTTGTTTATTCCTCTCTATCAAATTAATAGCATTATGCCCTATATTATACACGACATAATGCTTTTTGTTAACATCTTTCACACAAATTTTACATTTCTTTAGTAAGTGTGCCAATGGGGACGGAGAATTTTGGCACATTTCATAACTTTAATTTAAATAAATTGTTTCAATAATTAAAATGTGCCAAAATTCTCCGTCCCCATTGGCACATTTTTATTCTAATATACTTCCTGCTTGGATATTGTTTCCCCTTAAGAAGTCTGAGGTGCTCATTCTTTTTGCGTTTTCTGCTTGTATTTCTAGTATTTGTAGTATTCCTTGTTTTGCTTTAATAAATAGTCCTTGTTTTGGGTTTGTAAATAATATTGTTCCCTCTTCTAAGACATTTAGTTTGTATTCATATTCTTTTAGTTCTGGAAATGTATTTAATAGTTCTTGTTCAGACATTAATTTTGCTTTCCAGAATTTTAGTTTTTTACCATTTAAAAATGTATATGCTCCCATTATTGGGTTCAAACCTCTAATTAGATTTTTAATTTGTTCTGCTGTTTGACTTTGCCAATCTATTTTTGCCATTTCTTTGCTAAGCATTGGAGCCATTGTAAATTCTTCTCCTTGTTTTTCTCTTGGTGCTTTTCCTTGTTCTATCAAGTCAAGTGTTTTTACTAATAGTTCTCCTCCAATTTTTGTTAGTCTATCCCAAAGTTCTCCTGTTGTTTCATCTTCCCCTATTTCTACTTCTTGTTTTAAAATCATATCTCCTGTGTCCATTCCAACATCCATATACATTGTAGTGATTCCTGTTGTTTTATCTCCATTTAAAACTGCCCACTGTATTGGTGCTGCACCTCTGTACTTAGGTAATAAAGATCCATGTACATTTATACACCCTAATTTTGGAATGTCTAACAATTCTTGTGGTAATATTTTTCCATATGCTACAACACATATTACATCAGGTTTTAAAGATTTTATTTTTTCTATAAATTCTACGTTATTTCTTACTTTTTCAGGTTGATATATTTCCAAACCCTTTTCTAAAGCATATTGTTTTACTGGTGATGCTATCATTTTCATTCCTCTGCCTTGAGGTTTGTCAGGATTTGTTACAACTGCTAATATGTTATGTTTTGCTTCCACTAAGCATTTAAGGCTTTCTTTTGCAAAATCTGGTGTTCCCATAAATACAATATTAAGCATTTGTTTTTCCTCCTTTATTTTCATCAGGTGTTACATATTCCAATGTTCCTGGAATTATTTTATCTACAAACAAAATACCATCTAAGTGATCTATTTCATGTGCTATAGCTTGTGCTAATAATCCTTCTCCATCTAATTTTATTTTTTTACCTTTTTCGCTTAGGGCTTCAATTTTTATTTTATTAGGTCTTACTATTCTTCCATATTGATTTGGAAAACTTAAACATCCTTCTTCAACTTCTTGTGTTCCACTTTCTTTTATAATTTTAGGATTTATTAGTTTAATTGGTCCTTTATCATCATATAAATCAATTACTATTATTCTTTTTAATATTCCTATTTGTGGTCCAGCTAACCCAACTCCATCATACTTATGCATAGTTTCTACCATATCATTTAGTATTTCTTGTATTTTTTCATCAACTACTTCAACTTCTCTTGATTTTTTTCTTAATATTTCATCATCTGCTTGTCTTATTATTCTTATTGCCAAATTTATTCTCCCCCTATTCTAATTTTTATCTCTCCTATTAATTAAAATGTTAATTTTTAAAAAAATTAGTATATTGCGCGGAAAAGTGTATTAAAAAGGCAAGGGCGCATACGTTTGTATGCAACCGCGTTTTTAATGCACTTTGACAAAGCAAGATGCTGATTCTTTTAAAAATTAAAGCCAATTGTTAGGATTCAAATCAATACTCAACCTAACACTTCCATTTTTTCCTTCTTTTGTTTGTTCATATTCATTTATCATATCATTCATTAAATTTATAGTTTCATCATTAAATTTGCATTTGATAATTATACGAAAACGATATTTATTTTTTATTCTATCTATTGGTGCTGGTAGTCCTTTATATAAGATTATTCCTATATTTTCATTTATTACTCTATTTTTCAAATATTTATGTAAATCATTTGTTGTTTTAAATGCTGTGTTTTGGTTCTCCGAACTTATACCAATTACTATTATATCGCAAAATGGCGGATATTTCAATTGTTTTCTTAACATAATTTCAGTATTATAAAAAAGCTTATAGTTTTGTTTTTTGGCACATTCTATACTAAAATTATCTGGATTATATGTTTGTATTATTACATTTCCCTGTTCTTTCTCTCTTCCAGCACGTCCGTGCGACTTGTGTTAATATTTGAAAGGTATGCTCATTTGCTTTGAAATCATCTATATTCAAACTTGCATCTGCAGCTATAACTCCTACTAATGTAACATTTGGAAAATGGTGCCCCTTGACTACCATTTGAGTTCCTATTAAAATATCTATATTTTCATTTTTAAATTTATTAAGAATCTCTTCATGTGAATTTTTTTTGGTTACAGTATCAACATCCATACGAATTACACTTGCATTTGGAAATAGCAAATGTACCTGTTCTTCTAATTTTTGAGTTCCTGCTCCAAAATATTTAATGTTTTTACTATGGCATTCTGGACATTCTTTTACAATTTCTTCTTCATAGCCACAGTAATGGCATTTTAGCTTTTTACTATTCGCATGATATGTTAAAGTAATATCACAATTTTTACATTTTATTGTATTTCCACAATCTCTACACATTACAAATGTCGAGAATCCTCTACGATTTAAAAAAAGTATTGTCTGCTTATGATTATTTAGATTTTCTTTTATAGCTTGATGTAATTTGCCACTTATCATGGTTTTATTTCCTTGGTTTAGTTCCTGCCTTAAATCAACTATTTCTACATTTGGAAGTTTAGCTTCATTTGCTCTTTTAGTCAGCTCTAATAACTCTATATCACCATTTTGCGCCTTATAGTATGTTTCTAAATCAGGTGTTGCACTTCCTAATACTAAACATGCATTATTTTCTTTAGCCAAATACCTTGCTACTTCCTTTGTATGATACTTAGGTGTTGTTTCTGATTTATATGACTGATCATGTTCTTCATCTATAATAATCAATCCTAAATTTTGTATTGGTGCAAATATTGCTGAACGTGCACCTATTATAATTTTAGCTTCTTCTCTTTTAATTTTATTCCATTGATCATATCTTTCACCAACAGATAATTTACTATGTAATATTGCAATGTTTTCTTCTCCAAAACGAGCTATAAATCTATCTACTGTTTGGGGTGTTAATGCAATTTCTGGTACAAGCATTAAGCTAGATTTCTGTTCATTTAATACTTTATCTATTAGTTGCAAATATACTTCTGTTTTTCCAGAACCTGTTACTCCAAATAATAAAAATTCAGAATTAAAATTATCATCTATTGCATCAGCAACAGCATTATATGCTTTTTGTTGCTCATCATTTAATTTTAATTTCTTGTCATTTTTTACATCTTTATGCACAAATGGATTTCTTTCTACTTGTTTTTCAACTATTTCTATATATCCATTTTTTTGAAGTGTATTTAATACAGCCTTACTAACATCTGCAAAAGTTTCTAAATCTGATATTATTACTCCTTCATTTTCTAATAAAAATTCAAGTGCTCTTATTTGTTTTTCAGATTTTATTTTTTTACTTTGTATATCTTGTTCCACTTCTTCTTGTTCTTTTTTTAAATATACAAAATTGGCATTTTTTTCTTTTACTCTGTTTTCTATCACTTTTGCAGTTGTTCCTGGTGGCAACATTAATTTTATGCAATCTGATAAATTACAAAAATACCTTTTAGACATCCAATTAGCTAATTCTATGCTTTTTTCATCAATATAGTTGCCATTTACATCTGCAATATTTTTTACTTTATAAAGAGAAGTTTCTTTAATATTAACAATAAAACCTTCTTCTAATTCTTTTCTATTGGAAAAAGGCACTAAAACTCTAGCACCCAATTTAGCTTTAGATGCTAGTTGCTCTGGTATTTGGTAATCAAATACTCTATTTAATTGTTTTGCATTACTGCTTAAAATTACTTCTGCTATCATATTTCCTCTTAATTTATTATTTGGTATCAAGTATATCACATTTGTAAAAAAAAGCAAAGAAGATATTATCTTCTTCGCTTTTGAGTGTAAAATCATTTACTAAAATATTGTTTGAATATTGCTTCTGCAGTCTGTGCAATCTCTGTAACTTCCTTTTTATAAGAATTCATAAGATCAACAAGATATTTTTTTCTTACTTCATAATACTCAAGTTTCATCTGACAACTTATTATTTCTTTTCCAACTTTTCCATGAGAATTTCCAAGAATTTGTTTTGCTTTTTTCAGTTCTTCCTCGCATTCTGGAAGTTCTTTTTCCGTAATCTTTTTTATTTCTCTTTCAAGCCGTTCTAAACCTTCTGAATAGGAAGTTGCCATTTTCTTTACCCTCTTTTCTTCATAAGTTCAAACATATCAGTTTGTCTTTATATTATACAATATTTTTCTTAATAATACAACATTTATTTGCCTGACAAATGCATTGCTACTTTATTTATATCTGAAAATATGTAGAAAATGAAGATGTGTCCCCCAAACTGACAAAAATGTCAGTTGAAGAAACGTCCTCAAACTGACATTTTTTAAAATTCTGCTTCTGTTAAGTTGTATTCGTCTTTTATGATTTCCATTATTATATTAACTGTTTTTTCTAAGTTGTTGTTTTTTATAACATAATCATATATTCCTATTTTTGATTCTTCATATTGTAACCTATTTAGTCTTAGTTCAATATCTTTTTTGCTTGGCTTATCTACTCTGTTTTCTAAACGTCTTCTTAGCTCTTCTTTTGGAACTTTTAAAAATATTGTTACAATTTTAGTGTCATTTTTTAATAATTTTATTAAATTTTCAACACCATTTACTTCAATATCTTTTACTATTATTTTTCCATTTTGCATTTTTTCATTTAGTAACTTTTTTGATGTTCCATAATAATGGTTATGATGTGCAGAGTATTCATATAGTTCCCCTCTAGCAATCATTGCTTCAAATTCTTCAGTTGTTACGAAATTATAAGTTTGGCCAGGTATGTCATTTTCTCTTGGTGCTCTGTCAGTATATGATGGAAGTGATTCTACATTTTCCATTCTTGCTATTAGTTCTTTTTTTATTGTGTCCTTTCCTGCACCTGATACTCCTGATAATAATACTAACATGCCTTCACCTTACCTTCTGCTATTTCGTCTGCAGCAAGTGATACAGGTGATGGTTCTTCCTTTTGAGTTAAAGGTGTACTTCCTGCTGATATTTGTCTTGCTCTTTTTGCAGTAATTGTAACTAATCTAAAACGATTATCTACCTTTTCTAATAATTCTAAAACAGTTGGTTTTACTAACATATTTCTCCCTTCTTTCTATTCATTTTCTATTTTGTTTGAATCATCTTCAAATCTTCCAGCTACTGTTTCTGGTTGTACAGCTGATAATACAACATGATTCGAATCCATTATAATTACAGCTCTTGTTCTTCTTCCACATGTAGCATCAATTGCTCTACCTTGATCTTTAGAATCTTGTACTAGCCTTTTAATTGGTGCTGATTCTGGGCTTACAATTGCAATTATTCTATCTGATGATACAATGTTTCCAAAACCTATATTTATTAATTGCATAAAAGTCCTCCTTATTATTCAATATTTTGAATTTGTTCCCTTATGTCTTCTAATATAGTTTTCATTTCAATTACTAAATTAGTAATTTCTAGTTTTCCTGATTTTGAGCCAATAGTATTTGTTTCTCTATTCATTTCTTGCATTAAGAAATCTAGTTTTTTTCCCGTTGGTTCGTCTTGTTCTAATAAGTTTTTAAATTGAGATATATGACTTCTTAGCCTTGTAATTTCTTCTTCTGTAGAACATTTATCAGAATATATTACTATTTCTTGTGCTAGTCTGTCTTTATCTACTACATCAACTTTCAAAAGTTCTTTAATTCTTTCTTCTAATTTTACAACATATTCTTCAACAAGTCCAGTAGAAAGCTCTGAAATTTTATTTACATCTTCTTCTATTTTTTTTAATCTATCTTCTAGATCTTGTTTTATCTTATTTCCTTCAATGCTTCTCATATCAATAAAATTATCAATAGCATTTTCTAAACATTCAGAAAGTTCAGTCCAAATTGTATCTAAACTATCTTCATCTAATTGTACATTTAAAACATCAGGCATTTTTGAAACTTCTGTGGCTCTAAGTCCACTTGGTATATCAGCTTCTTCTGCTAATTCTGTTAATTCTTTAATATATAGTTTAGCTAATTCTTTATTAAGTACTACATTTTTACCATTTAAGCCGTAGTTTGCATAACTTATGAACACTTCTATTTTTCCTCTTGCTACTCTATTTAATACGGCTTTTCTAACTTTATCTTCTAAATATAAAAGATTTCTTGGTGCCTTAACTGTAATGTCGGCATATTTATGATTTACTGAACGTATTTCTACCAAATACTCTCTTTCTTCTCTTTCAAGTTTGGCTCTTCCAAAGCCAGTCATACTTTTCATGCTTTTTTTCCTCTCAAAATTCTATTTTTTTATTACCTTTTTCATTGATTCAATATAATATTTTTTTCTCATTCTTTGATATACTATTATTGATTTAGCTGTATAATATATTGCAATTATATATGTAAGTAATATTACTATAATTACAAATTTACTATTCCACATAATGTCTAAATATATAAAACCTATCATGCAAAAAGCTAATACTAGTGTTTCTATACCATATATAGCTATTTTTCCACTATCTTTTTTGTATGCATATTCAAAAACACCTATTGCAACAGCTAGTAATGATACAGCAAATACTTTTAAATCCACTATAAATACTGAAGTTTCAATGTTCATAAATCCAAGTATTATAAAGTTTAAAAATACAACAACTGCAATTGCTAGAACTATGTTTTTAAATACTTCACCATTCATCTTTTTTAGTTCTTCTGCTTGTATTACTCTTTTAGATTTTATTTCACTTTTTATTGTTTCTTTTACATCTTTTATATCCACTTCTTTAATTTCTGCTTTGTTTTCTTCTTGCTCAATTTCAACTACTTCTTCAGCTTTTTTCTCATCAATTACTTCTTTTTTACTTTTTGTTTTTTTGCTATTTGATGTTTCTTTTTTTACCTTTTCTTTTTTAACTTCTGTTTCTTCTTTTTTTTCTACAGGCTTAGATTTTTTAGTTTTTGGTGTAGTAGCTTTTTTTGTTTGTGTTGAAGTTGTTTTAGTTTTTTTCGAAGTTGTAGACTTCTTTGCCTCAGTTTTCTTTTTTGTTACTGGCTTTGAAATTTTTTCTTTTTTTTCTTCTTCTTTTTTTGTTTCTTTTGCCATTTTTTCCTCCCTACATTTCATATTCGTACATAATATTGCTTATAATATTAATTGATGCTGTTTCTGTTCTTAATATTCTTTTTCCTAATGTTACCACTTTTGCACCTGCATTTGCAAGTTTTTCTATTTCTGTTTTATCTATTCCACCTTCTGGTCCTATTATAACTCCAATTTTTAAATTTTTAGTTTCATCTAGTTTTTTTAACTCGTTTTTTAATGTATTTTCTTTTTCTTCTTCATAAGCTAAAATTACTGCATCAAAATCTTTGATTTTTTCACATAAATTATTTATATCAATTGGCATTTCAACTGTTGGTATTAAATCTCTTTCACTTTGCTTTGCAGCTGATTCTGCAATTTTTTGCCAACGTTCTATTTTCTTGCCTTCCTTTTTACTATCTAGTTTTACTACACATCTTACCATCTCAACTGGTACTATTTGTTTAGCACCTAGTTCTGTATTCTTTTGTATGATGTATTCCATCTTATCTGCTTTTGGAAGCCCCTGAAAAATTGTAACTTGTATATTGCTTTCCACAAAGCTTTTTACACAGTCTTGTATATTACATATTACATATTCAGGAGTAATTTGAGATACTGTAGTAATATAATTTAACGTTGTATCTAAATTACAAATCATTAGTTCTTCACCAATTTTAGCTCTTAATACTTGGTTTATATGTTTTACATCTTCTCCAATTATTTTTATTTTATCTTTTTCTATTTGATTTGTTTTTACAAAAAATTTTGGCATTGCTTCTCCTTTTAAATTCCTTATATATTTTACCACATTATTATAAAATTGCCAATGAAAACAACAAAATTTAAGTTATTTCTTCTATAATTTCTTGTATATTTGTAACTGGCTTTGCCCCTTGCTTGATAAGATCATTTGTGCCATATGAATTTGTGCTTGTAATATTTCCTGGTATTACAAATACATCTTTCCCTTGTTCTAGAGCATAGTCTACTGTAATTAGGGTTCCACTTTTTTGTTTTGCTTCTACTACTAATACTCCACTTGAAATTCCACTAATTATTCTATTTCTTGATGGGAAGTTCATTGGTAATGGCTTTATATGTGGCTCATATTCTGTTATTACTGCTCCACCTTTTTTTACAATCTCATTACATAATTCTTTATTTTCAGCTGGATATATATGTTTTAATCCGCTTCCCAATACAGCTATTGTTTTACCATTTGCTTTAACAGCTCCTAAATGTGCATATGTATCAATTCCTCTTGCAAGTCCACTTACTATTACAAAGCCTTCTTTGGCAAGTTCATAAGCAAAATTAAAAGCCACTCTTTTACCATAATTGCTTGCATCTCTGCAACCAATTATAGCTATTGATGGCTTATTTAAAACTAATGCATCACCCACTAAATATAATTTAGCAGGTGATGAATATATGTTATTTAATTTTTCTGGATATTCATTTTGAGCTTGATATATAATTTTCATACATTTTCCTCCTAAGATAATCAAGCCCCCAATTTATTATTTAATTATTTTTTGCTGCTTTTACAACATTTGTCATTAGCATTGCAATTGTCATTGGTCCAACTCCACCTGGAACTGGAGTAATATATGATGCCTTGCTTTCTATATTTTGATAATCAACATCCCCTACAAGTTTTCCATCATCATTTCTGTTTATTCCAATATCTATTACAATCGCACCATCTTTTACCATATCTTCTGTTACAAATTTAGGTTTTCCAATTGCTGCAACTAATATATCTGCTTGTTTAGTAATGTCTTTTAAATTTTTTGTTCTAGAATGACATGTAGTTACAGTTGCATTTTTGTTTAGTAGACATTGTGCTAATGGTTTGCCTACAATATTGCTTCTTCCAATAACAACAGCATGTTTTCCTTCTATTTCTATGTTATATTCTTCTAATATTTTCATAACTCCTGCTGGTGTACATGATATAAAGCAATCTTCTCCAATAGCTAATTTGCCAACATTTATCGGATGGAATCCATCTACATCTTTTTTGTAGTTTATAGCATTAAATGCTTCTCTAATGTCTAAGTGCTTTGGTATTGGACTTTGAAGTAAAATTCCATTAACATCTTTTCTATTATTTAGTTCTTCAATTAATCTCAATAGTTCTTCTCTTGTTGTATTTTCTGGTAATAAAAATTCTTCAAATTCAATACCTATTTCATTACATGCTTTGCTTTTATTACGTACATACACAGCTGATGCACTATCATTTCCAACCATTATTACTGCTAATTTTGGAAATATATCTTTTTGTTTTAGTTCTTCAACTTCTAATTTCAAGTCTGCTCTAATTTTCGCTGCAAGTTCTTTGCCATTTATAATTGTTGCCATTTATTTTCTCCTTTTATTATTTCATATTTTCATCACCAAAAGGCAATGGACATAGTTCTTCAACTGTTTTTGTAGTGGTTTTACCACTATATGTGTGTGATATAATTTTAACATTTTTATCACATAAATCACTTATTGCATGTCTACATATAAAGCATGGCCAGCATTCTTGTTCTGTTTTACTCATAACATGTATTTCTTTAACATCACCTTTTTTATAGCCTTCTGTTATGCTAGTGTATAATGCATTTCGTTCAGCACATATTCCTGCTGCTGGACTAGATGTTTCTACATTAACCCCACTAAACTCGGTTCCATCTTTCATTACTATAACTGAAGCTACAGGGTATTTATAATATGGAGTATACGAATTTTCTAATAGTTTTTTTAGTTTTTCTTCCATACAATTCCTCCTAAATTTTTGTAACCTCATTATATAATATGAATTTAAAAATAACAACATTTTTTCTTATTTTGTTGTATTGTGATACACATGTTTGCATTATATTTATTTTTATGTTATAATATATATAATTACATACCAATAGGTTGTAAAAATTATTATTTTTTTAAAGGAGCATTTATCATGATTACTTCCAAGGACATTTACGAAACCTACCGCAATTCTCACATCAAAAGCACCACCATTAAGCATGATATTGTCAAGCGAAACGTTGAAAGCTACCTTTATAAGTTGGATCGTGATGCTGAGAAAGGCATCGAGCCTTTTCCTCAGATTATGACCGCAAAAGATTTTGTTGACAAATTCAGCTATGACAATTCTCCCATTGGTTGGGTTCACACCGCATTTAAAAACGCAAAGTGCAAAGTCCTTTTTTATGATGAACGTTCTGGCTTTCTTGGACTCAAGAAGACCAGAATGGCAAAGATTATTTCTTGCAGATAATCCTTTTCCCGCCGTACCAATTGCAACGGCGGGATTTTATTTTTGTGTTGCAAAATTTATTCCTCTTGCAACTATATCTTTCATATTTTCAATCAAATCATCTATTTCCTTTGGTGTTACTATAAAGTTATAATCTTCTGGAGCTAATACCTCTTTAATCATTTCATATTTATTTTCTTCTTGTAATTGATTTAAGAATTCATTTGATTTTGCTTCTTCTTGAACTTTTTGAATAAATAAATCTAAACTGTCTGCAGCTATTGTTGCCGCTTCTACAACTGTTGGTATTCCTATAGCAATAACTGGCACACCTAAAGATTCCTTTGTTAGTTCTTTTCTTTCATTTCCAACTCCTGCACCTGGTACAATTCCTGTATCTGCCAACTGCACTGTACTACTTATTCTTTCTATACTTCTCGAAGCCAATGCATCAATTACAATTATTAACTTAGGATGAATATTTTCTACTATTCCTTTTATAACTTCTAATGTTTCTATACCAGTTGTTCCTAGAACTCCTGGTGCAATTGCACTTACTGGTCTTGTATCTTTGTCTAATACGTCTGGCATGTAATTTAGCAAATGTCTTGTAATATCTATTTCATTTACCACTTTAGGTCCCAATGCATCTGGTGTTACATACAAATTGCCTAATCCAACAACAAGTATATCCTCTTGTGGTCCTACTAAATTTCCAATTAAATTTTTTAGTTCTTTTGTTACTGCTTCTGAAGCTTTTTGTATTTGTTCTTCTCCTGCAATTTTTAAATTTTTTATATCAATTGTAATATATGTTCCTTTTCTTTTGCCTATTGCTTGTTCTCCATTCTCATTTAAAACTTTAACTCTTGATACTTTTATGTTATCATCAAAAGTTTCTTCTTGTGTTTCTAAACCATCTACTTCCTTTGATATATTATTAGCCTTTTTAAATAAATCTATTCTTTCTAGAGCCAAATCTGTTCTAAAATTAATCATATGTTTTCCCTCCTAAATTATTTTTCTTTATTCTTTCCAAAAACTATATGATTATTCTAAAAAACACTTGCTATTTTTTTATTTTTTTGCTATTATATTTAAGTAATATTTTTATGCAGGTGTGGCGGAATTGGCAGACGCACAGGACTCAAAATCCTGCGAAGTAACATTCGTGTGGGTTCGACCCCCACCACCTGCACCAAAAATCTCTAGAAAATTCTTTCTAGAGATTTTTATTGTTATTTTACATTGTACTCAACACTTTTTACTTGAATTATTTTATTTGTATATTCATCTTTTAAATAGTTTATTTTAAAATCTTCTTTTTTGACTTCTAATAATTTGTATTTACTTAAATCAATTAATACTTCATCTGATATGTTCATTCCTAATGGTAAAGTCTGATTCATGTTGTCAAAAAACATAATATTTGAATAATATAAAATTGGCATTGCTTCTTTTATATTTATTTTATATAAATATACTTCATCTTTATCAAGGTTCTCACTAATTGCCTTATTAATATCTAGGTGCAATACATTTAAGTTTTTATTGTCTAATTTCTTGGTTGATGTCATATATACAGGTATATTCTGTGATGTTGTTATTTTGCAAAAAGCTTCTTTTACCAAGTTTAAATAATTTCTTATTGTATCTATATATAAGTCCAAATCTGTTTGTTTAGATATATTTAGTACTTTATATTTGTCTTTTTCTATTTCCCTATGTTTTTTATTGTTTAAAGTTTTAACTTTAGTATTATCATCTGAAATACTTCCAAATACATCAAAGTCTTTTAACTCAATAGTTTCTATATTATCTTCATAACTCTTTTTCATCAAGTCAAGCTCTTGCTGTATTAATTTTCTTTGTTTTTCTGTCAATTCATCACTTTTATTTTCATGAAGAATCTGCGCAGATTTTAACACCTGTTTTATAGCAAACACACCATCTGTTTCACTTTTAGATAATTTTCTTCTTTGCAATTCATCTACTTTTATTCCAAAATTTTCAATGTCAAGTTCATAATTAAAACTTTTAGCTATTTTTTCTTTTGCGGTATTCTCCTCTTCTTCACCTTCATTTAAACTAGGAAGCTCATCTTTATTACTAAACTTCCAAAATTCAAAAATGCTTTTTTTATGTAATTCTATTTCATTTAAGTAAATGTTAGCATTTTTTATTTTTCTTTCCAAATTTATTTTTTTAAGCTCTAGTGCCTTTTCATCAGCTTTTAACGATTTTGCCATTTTTTGTCTTGATTCCAATTTTGTACATATTTCAATCAAATCCTCTATTGTAAATTGCTTTAGTTCTGAAGTCTGTTGTACACTTTTTTCTTCTTTTTTATTCTTTTCTTTTACTTTTACTTTTTCTTCATCTTTTTTTATTGGTTTCAATTCCCTTTTTCTACTTGAAAAATAATATTTAACCTTTCCAAAAAAAGATTTTTTACATTCTAAAAATGTTGATATTTGACGTTGTTTACTTAAGTATTCATTTGTTTGTTTTTCAACTTCTTCTTTTATTTCTTGTAATTTATTTTGTAATTCTTGTATCTTCTTTTCTTCTAAATTAATCAACATTTTCTTTTGATTTGCTTCATATTGTATAAAACTGGTTAGTTCATTATAATCTATTATTTTCTTTTCTATGCTCGTTTGATAGCAAAACTGCAACGAGCCTTCTTCATCTATATTTGTTTTAAAGTCAAAATCATCTGGAAATGCTGTTGACAATATAAATAAAGCCTTTATTAATTTATACTGCTTTATAGCATCTTCTTTGTTTCCTATCGTTATAGTATAGTCGCTTTTTAAATTTTCATAAACACTTGCTCTTCCAACTATTTTTAACTGCATTTTACCTTTTATATCATATACTTCATATATAGTTGGCCACTCTTTAGTAAAATACCATAAATAGTTTTCTATATCAGCAATTTGACTTTTTAATAAATAATTTCCGGAATATTCTTGGTAACTAACTGGCACAAATATTATTTCTTTTCTTCTACTTTTTTTACTTTCAATTTGTTTTTTTAGTAAGTAAAACAATGCAGAATTATTATATTCATTCGTTGGAACCAACATAAAATATTGGTCTGATACATCTGAATAATATATTTGCCATGTGTAATTTCCTTCATACTTTACTTGATTTGGCATTTGTTGTTTTAGTTTTTCCTGTTCTTTTTCTATTTTATCTATATCTTCAATGTTGGTATCATTTAATAACTTTAGAAATGTTGCAAAATATTCTACATTTTGTTCTGTTTTTGAATCTAAATAATTTTTGATTGGAGCAGATAATTTATACTTTTCATCCAAATTAGTTAATCTGTCAGTCGGAGTTAAAAGAATTTCAACATCATTTACATCTATATATTTGTATATTTTATAACCTGTATCATTGTATGATTTCGAAGGTCTAAAAGAAAATGGCTTGAATTCTGTTAAGAATTTAGGTATTCTTTCTAAATTTAGTCCAATATAAGACAATTTTTCCTTTAGTTTTTCTTTATCTTCTGCAATATTTTTACGCATTTTTTCCTCCCATTTGTTATATGCAATAAGTATATCACAACAGTATTTCTCTTACAATGTTTTTTTCTTTAATTTAATTGCAATTATTTGTTTTTTAGCTTATAATATATATTAGTTATGCGGGTATAATTTAGTGGTAGAATGTCATGCTTCCGACCTGATAGCGCGGGTTCAATTCCCGCTACCCGCTCCAGATTGATAGGAAACTCGAACTTTTCGAGTTTAAGTAATAAATGCTAA